>LNAP01000083.1_pt1 | contig 135625 bp, 125 predicted proteins | sample 602601 | NCBI WGS metagenome assembly LNAP01 (sample SAMN02440304, study PRJNA202911) | soil metagenome | biome: Subtropical and temperate rainforests or woodlands; isolation source: soil samples (1 kg each in a 20% v/v slurry with milli Q water) were... ... | reverse complement strand
GCCAAATATGGCCTTGGGCGGCATTACACCGATTCAAAAAATGGCCTTGGCCGCTTAGCCTCTACTTTTAACGACCGTTAAAAAAGGGAGGATTACCCCTGTACTTCGCCAATGGCAGGCCTTGCTCCTCGACGAAAGCGCTAGCGCTATTAATAGCTTCTTCGTTTTCCGCCAGCCAGAGTTTTGTTCGCTCGCTCTTGGCCTACACTGTCACTAGCCACACTACTTCCTCGGCAGTCAAGTTGAAGTAAATTACTCACGCGTCGCCCGCTATGCCTACGTTATTTCATGACCTCTGTAGCCTCTAAATCCATCAGCTACCGACACGTGCTGTGGCTTGCCATTCCGATCATCCTCGCCAATTTGACTCAACCCCTGATGTCGGCGGTCGATACGGCCGTTGCCGGCCACCTGCCCGGAGCGCCCCATTTGGCGGGGGTCGCCTTAGGCAGTCTGTTGTTCAATCTGCTGTTCTGGGGTTTCGGTTTCCTGCGCATGGGCACCACGGGCGTGGTAGCGCAATACTTTGGCGCGGGGAAAACGGACGCCTTGCTGTTGACGGTGGGCCGCGGTGTACTGATTGCCCTCAGCGTCGGCGTGTTGATCCTGTTGCTGCAGTATCCCCTGATACACGGGGGGCTCTCCCTGCTGGGCGCCTCCGCAGAGGCGGCTGAGCAGGCGCATCTGTATGCCAACGGTCGCGTATGGGCGGCCCCGTTTGCACTCACCAACTACGTCATCCTGGGTTGGCTGCTGGGCTGTCAACGCGTACGCGTCGCCCTGGCCATCCAGATCCTCATCAATCTCGTCAATATGGCTGCGGTATTCGGTTTCGTCTACGGGCTTGAATGGGGAGTCAGCGGAATCGGGCGGGCCAGCGGAGTGGCCGACTTCAGCGGTACGGCAGTTGGGGCATGGCTGGTATGGCGCCAGTACCGCCCGCGTATCAGCGTGATGCGATGGGCCGACCTTATTGAATCGAGCGCCATGCGCCGGCTTATTCAGATCAACAGCCACATCTTTGTACGGACCGCTTGCCTACTGGCCACCATGGCCTGGTTCACGCATCTGGGCGCCAGGCAAGGAGATGCTTTGCTCGCCGCCAACGCGATTTTGCTGAATTTTCTTAGCTTTACTTCATATGGACTGGACGGGTTCGCCCACGCGGCGGAAACCCTCACGGGCGCTGCGGTCGGACAACGCAATCGCCCCCGGCTCGCACGCCTCGTGCGCATCTGTTTGGTATGGGGCCTGATCGGCTCGCTGCTCTACATGCTGGTGTACAGCGTAGCGGGGCCGAACCTGGTCCGCTTGCTTACCAATCAACCGGACATCGCGGCGCTGGCAGATCGCTATTTGATCTGGGCCGTTCTGGCCCCGCTCGTTTCCATGCCGGCCTATCTGTACGATGGGATATTCATGGGCGCAACCCGTACACGTCCGCTCATGCTGATCATGGTGGCTTGCTCACTCGCGTTTTTGGCCTTGTCCATGACTCTGCTGCCCTCCATGGGCAATCATGGTCTGTGGCTGTCGTTTCTCATCTTCAACGGCTTGCGCGGCCTGGCACTGGCTTTGGCGCTGCGGCCAGCCATTTTTAACCCGCTTGTCATGGAGCGAATCTCTTGAAGGCAAGAGCTCATGTCGCGTCAAACCGACGGTATATGCTCGAAGCCAGGGCTTTACAACGCGGCTTTTAACCATGACTGCATGGGGACGACGGAAGATCGAGAGCTTTTATCGCGGCGAATCACGACCGCCACCGCCGCTAAGCGGCGGTTTTAGGGGAGGGGATTCGCCGGGTAAACCCGTGCCATCAGAACCTGTACGTCGCACTGGCCATAATAGAACGGCGCGAGCCGTACCAGCAGTCGCCTCGGCTCAGGCACGTGCTGACGTAGGTTTTGTCGAACACATTATTTACATTCAGCGCATAGCGCCACGACGGTGTTTCGTAGGCCAGCATGGCGTCGACCAGGGTCACGCTCGGCGTGCGGGGCGCATCGCCGTCCTGGAACCCCCCCAACCAGCGGACGCCGGCGCCGGCCGACAGGCCGTTCACGTTGCCGATGGCAAAGCGGTATTTGCCCCAGAGTGACGCCTGGTGTTTGGGCAGGCCCTCAAGCTGCTCGTCCAGGTCGATGTAGTTATAGTTGGCAATCAGGTCGAACTTGCGGCCGATCTCCGTCTTGAGCTCAAGCTCGATGCCGCGGTTGCGCGTTTTGCCCAATTGCGCCTGTTTGGTCGGATTGGCGGGGTCGTTGATCAGGCGGTTTTCTTCCTTCAGCGTGTAGGCCGAGGCATTGGCCATCAGGCCGCCGTCGGCAGACTCATACTTGATGCCGGCTTCGACCTGCTTGCCGCGCAGGGGAACAAACGAGGTGCCCGATGCATCGCGGCCCAGTACCGGTGTGAACGATTCACTGTAGCTGAGGTAGGGCGAGAGGCCGTTGTCGGCGGTGTACATGACGCCCAGGCGTTTGGACGTGGCGCTGCTGACCTGGTCTTCCCTGTTCTCGACGATGTTCTTCGAACGGTCTCGTCGCAGTCCGGCCACCGCAATCCAGTTGCCGTATCGCAACTGATCTTGCAGATAGATGCCCATGTCGCGCTGGCGTACCGTGGGCTGGTGGTCTGTGAAGGCGGGCGGCGTGTAGGACGGGTAGACCGGGTTAAAGGCGTCGATCAGGGGCACGGTGTCGGGTGATTCAAACGCATTCACCTTGTCTTCGCTGGAGTAGGTCGCATCGAAGCCGAACAGAACTTGGTGCTTGATCGGACCGGTATCGAAGGTGCCTTCCAGATGCTGGTCCGCCGAGGCCATTCTTACCGTGGTGATTGAGCCGTCCGCATAACGGCTAAGCAGGCGCTTGTTGATGGGATCCGCCGGCCAGCCATCGGCGCCATTGAACGCGTTGGCGTACAGGCTGCGGTAATCGACCTCGTTGTGCGACCACCGCGTATTCTGGCGTACCGTCCAATTCTCGTTGAAGGCGTGTTCGAAGCTCCAGCCTATGGCGCGCCGGCGCGAGTTGTAGCGGTCCCAGTCAGGGTCGCCGATAAAGGTATCGGTGGGAATCCGGCCGTTCGGGTTGGGCAGCGCAACGCCTTCCCAGGGGAAGAACTGCGCAGTCGATCCCGACTTGTCTTCTTGCAACAGGGCCCGTAAGGTGAGCGATGTGCTGGCCGTGGGCTGCCATGTCAGTGACGGCGCCAGCACCCAGCGGTCGTCCGGCACATGGTTCACCTGGGTATTTGAAAGGCGGCCCAGGGCGACGACGCGGTACAGCCATTCGCCGTCCTCGTCGATGGGCCCGGTGAAATCGGCCTGGATCTGCCGACGGTTATGTGAACCGTACGACACGCCGATTTCGCGCATGGGCTCGGCCAGCGGTCGCTTGGTGACCATGTTGACCACGCCGGCCGTGCTGCCCTGGCCGTACAGCATGGACGAGGGGCCGCGCAGCACTTCAATGCGCTCGAGCGTGTAGGGCTCGCTGCGCGTGGTGCTGGTGTACCAGTTATAGTTGCTGCGCAGGCCATCCAGGAATACGGAAGGCTCCGAGCCGCGGATGCGGAAGCTGTCGGCGCGGGAATCCAGGCCGTAGGCATCCGAGCGCACGCCGGCGGCATAGTTGAGCGCGTCCTGCAGGCTGGTTGCGCCCCGATCCTGGATTTCTTCGCTGGTGACCACGGTCACCGATTGCGGCGTTTCGCTCAGCGGCGTGTTGGTCTTGGTGGCCGAAATCGAGCGCCTGGCGATATAGCCGTCCACCGGCTCGAAGGGCGACTCGAGCGCCGGTTGCCCGGTGACGGTGATGGGCGCCAAGGTACGCGTGTCGTTGGTTTGGGCTGGCGCGGCAGCCTGGGCCAAGGCAATCGGCATGCCTCCCGCCAGCGAATATGAAAGCCAACCCGTCGCGGCGAGCGCACGCACGGTCGGCCGGGTCAATGTCTTGCACGGCATATGAAATCTCTTCCTGTTTTTTTGTTGCGTTTAAATTGGCTCGTCGCCGCGCCGGATTTACTGCCTTGATCGTGGAAACAACCAGAAGCCGACACCGGCTACAACCGGTGCCGCAAGCGCCACCCAGGCCAGCCAGTGCCAAATGTCCACGCCCAGCAGGGCGGCGAACAAGCCAAAACAGGTCAGCACCCCAAGCACCGTGGGCGCACCCCACAGGCGCCACAGGGCGGCATATGATTTTGCTGCCATCATGACCTCGCCGGATTCGGTGTGGCGGGGAACTCGCGCGCCATCCGTTCGACGCGGGCGTCATTCGCCTTGCGGCGCGCGATCCATAGATACAGGCCGCTGCCCAGCACCACGATCGTCAGCAGGTCGAGCAGCGCCCAGATCACCTTCAGAGGCATGCCGCCGTAATCGCCGAAATGCAGCGGTCGCGACAGTTCAAGCAGGTTCAAGTACCAGGGCGGATGCGCCACGGCGGTCACGGCGCCCGTGCCCGCATCCACCAGTACGGGGGTAAACAGGTGGCTGGTCAGCGGCGTGTTGCCCTTGGTCCAGATCACATAGTGATGGGACGTGGCAAAGGGATTGCCCGGGTAGCTGATGCTGACCACCTCGTTGTCGGGTACCGCGTCTGCGGCGGCCGTCACGGCGGCGTCCAGGGAGGTATGCTGCGAGGGCGGAGCGTCGTTGCGATACGAGGCGATCAGCTCGGCCACTTCGGTGGATTGCCATAGGCCATACAGCGGCGTGGCCAGTTCATTGATGACGCCGGTCACGCCCACCACAGTGGCCCAGACCAGCGTGACGGCGCCCAGCAGATTATGCAGGTCCAGCCACTTGAGCCTGGTGGAGCGCTGTTTGCGCACGGTGCCGAACGACAGTTTTTTCATGAAGGGGCCATACAGCACCACGCCCGAGACAATGGCGATGACGAACAGCAGGCCCATAACGCCCAGGAACAACTGGCCGGGCAGGCCGACGAACATGTCGACGTGCAGCGCCAGCATCAAGCCCATGAAGGTGAACTGTTCCTGGGCCACGGTATCGCCATCGTGCAGCAGCGCGCCGGTGTGGGCGTCGAAGCGCATGTAATGATGCTGTTTGGGATCGGATGCATAGGACGCGGACATGCCGACATACACGGCCGGCTCGTGGTCGTCCATGTACACGTATTGGGTGACTTCGCCGGGATAGTGCTGGCGCGCGTTCTGAACGATGGTATCGAGGGGGGTGCGCGGCGTGCCTTCGGCCACTACCGCATAAGGCTTGCCGTCATCCAGCAGGTGTTCAAGCTCTTCGTGGAATACCAGCGGCAGCCCGGTAATGCAGATCACCAGCAGAAATACGGTGCATACCAGGCTGGACCATTTATGAACCCAGTACCAGGATTTGAGCGACGCGGCGGCCGTCATGCCTCCCGCTCCGCAGCGCAAGGCGCGCTACAGCGTCCTGTAAGTTGTTGCATGGTATTGCCCCGAATTTATTGTGTGAAATAAGAATCGTTCCCATTCTAATTTCTATTATTTAAGGCTGTCAATAAAAAATTTCCGGAGGCGTTGGGGGGATGCGGTGATGGGTGCGCCACATACTGTGGTGTCCCCATTCAGCATTCTGATAAACCCCCTATTTTTTGCAGCGGGCTTTATTTTTTGGGCTGGCTAGGCGGGTGCGTGTTGATTTGATGAGAACGTGTGATCAAAGCTAACGCAGTCCTATGCACGAAACGCCAAGAGGAGGCGGAATTGCTCAGGAGTCCGCTGCACGACACAGATGGAAACGTCGAAAACTCCAGCGATCAACTGGAAAGCTGCTCGATCCATCCTCGCAGCCTGCCAGCGGAATTTGTTCATGCTCATCAGTAGCCCGCCTCTTTCTGGTGCCGGAATGCCAAGACATACACCGCATCGTCAGCCTTCTCATGGCGGTACAGGGCCACGTAGCCTGAGTCCCCGAAGGCAACTACCAACTCGCGCAGCTCTGGCATTTCAGCGAACGGTCGGCCAATGTCGGGGGGCTGATTCGAGCAGCAAGAATTGCTGCTCGATGGCATGACCGGCCCGCCTGGCCGCTCCCGGGGCCTTGGCTGCTAGAAACTGCCGGCATCGTTCCATGCCTACCACCGCGTTTTCGGTAACGATTACTTGTGGCACTCAGGCACTGTCTTTTCGTCTTCGGTTCCCCAGGTGTTCAACCAGGCGCGCACTTCCTGGCCGGTCAGGTGCCGGCCGGTTTCCTGATAGGCCGCCCAGGATGCTAAGGCTTCCTGCTTGAAATTCTCGCGGGCTTCCTCGCGCTCGACATATTGCTGGATGGCTTCAAGCATGATCCAGTGGGGCGAGCGGCGGCGCTGGCTGGCGAGGTGCTGGACGCGACTTTTGAGCGTGTCGTCGATCTTGAGGGATGTTGCCATCGTGGGCCTCTTATTACATGGTAATACTAAGTAATAATGTAGTTTATCCGCTCATGTCCCTCAATCGCCATTGCAAACCCGGAACGTGAGATCCGGCACCCGTGTCGGGGTGATCGGCTTTGGTGGGCTGGGTCAGGGCGATGATGGCCGCATATGCGGATGGCGTTGGAAAAACACTGCCACCGTCACTCCGATCAGGATGACCATGGTGCAGAAGGCGTATATAGCCACCTCCATGCCCCAGTGATCGGCAATCCAGCCTATCCCCATCATGGGCACCATGCTGCCGACGTAGCCCGCCACCAGGTAAGTGGCGAGCAGCCCCGACCGATTATTGGATGTGGCAAGATGGTTGACCATGCTCATGCCGGCGAGCATGGCCATGCCATGGCCCAGCGCAGTGAGGGCTACGCCCAAAGCGAACAGAATGACGGAGCTGGCGCCCAGGTTCACCATGAGTATGGCATTGCTGAGCACCAGACTGATCAATCCCGCGGCGCCGCACCAGTGAGTGGGCATGCGCGCCGCCATGACCTGGGCGATGGCCGAGGAAAACAGGATCAAGGCAATGGTCGTGCCGCTCACCACCGGACCATGCCAGGGCACCAGCTTGTCCAGAAACAAAGGCGCCATGGACGCATACAGACCGAAGACGCCAAATGCCAGAAATGGCAGGAAACAGGTCAATACAAACGCCCTGGAGGTACGGGGTTCCGGCCACGTCAATTTTGGCAGGACATCGCGCAAACACAAGCGCGGGCCGGCCTGGGGCTTGGCGTTGTCCGGCAATTTCAAGCGGTATAACGCGGTTAGAGCCAAGGCGCCTAAAAACAGGGTTGGGACATAGGCGGTGACCAAGGGGGCGGGAATCCATTGACCGATGATGCCGCCCACCAGAGGCCCCAAGCCAAAACCGAAGGCCATCAGGAAGCCGGTCATCATGGCCACGCGCTGTACCGTGCCGTGGCGGGACAGTTTGGACAAGCCCAACGTAGCGCTGGTCGTCACCATGCTCGAGGCCACGCCCACAATAAAACGGCCAACATTCAGGCTTGCCATGTTCCAGGCGATAAGGCTGATGGCTGTGCCGATCAAGACCAGCGTCAAGCCTGTTTGCATCATGGGACGAAAACCGACTCGATCGGGCAGGCGCCCCAAAAACAACAGGCCAAACAGTGCGCCGCCCATGTAAACCACGTAAATGAGCGAGATATCGCTCGTCTGCAACTGCCATGCTTCTTTGTAGAGCGCATATAAGGGGCTGATGAGCGCCGTGCCCATCACGCCGACGATCATGGCATAACTCACCCAGGCAAAGGGCGATCCTTTCAATTTCATTTTTCAACCGTATGTTGTTTTTGGATGTGGGGCTGGCCGATGACGCGAAGTGCGTCCGTTGACCTTTGTTTAACTAAGGGGAGCATCAAACCGCCGTGAAATCTTTTCCAGCGTTCGGCGCGTGATCGCCAATTCCTGCGGGGACAGGTCTGCCAGGATGGCTTGCTCGATTTCCATGCTTTTGGCCAGGATCAACGCGGCTGTTTCGCGCCCGGCGGGCGTCAGGGCAATGCATTTGGTGCGCCGGTCGGCGGGGTTGCTGGCCCAGTCGACCAATTGCGCCTTGCGCAGGTGCGCCAGTACGCGCACCAAGGACGAGGTGTCCAAGTACAACGCGTCGGCGAGGTCTTTTTGGCGCAGAGGTGCTCCTTGCACATACAGCACCAGCAAGGGCATGCGCGTGGCATCGGAGAGGTCCAAATCTTTGAAGCTCAAGTCCACCTGACGGCGCCACTGTCTGTAGACACTGCCGAGCAGGACCCCAAAACGCGAACGCGCCTGCGGAATATCAGGCGCGGATACGGTATGGATGGGCAGTTTAGTTTGCATGCAAAGTAGTTTACTACGGGTTTACCCCTAAAAACAAACTTTCTTTGCTTTCATCTATATAGAGAAAAGCGCTACGGGCGCCGCTGAATCATCCCAATGTCCTGGAAGAAGGCAAGGAGGGTGTTCCAGACTTGGGCCGGCTGCTCCTCGGGTGCGAAATGCCCGCAATCGTCAATAATCGCGCCGCGAATGTGTTGAATTCCCATGTGGCGCAAGCCGGTCACATACTGTTCAATATCACTCGCTTCGTCGCGGCCCCGGATGTAGAGCAGCGGTGTATCGATGGGGGCCCCGCCTTCTGCGTCCGCCTTGTTGTTTGCCGCGTCTTTTGCGAAGGCGCGATACCAGTTGAACCCGGCGTGAAGGGCTTGGGGAGCCGCGTAGGCGGCGACATAAGCGGCGCGCGCTTGCGTTGAAATGCGGTCCGGATGCCGCGCTAGTGCGTCATAGAAAAAGTCGAAATAGGCGCGCTCCTTGCCGCCAACAAGAAGTTCGGGAAGTCCGGGAACGGCGTGGAAGGCAAAGTGCCAGATCGCAGGGTTGCGAAGCACCTCTTCCCACGGTGGAACGCCTGGGATGACAACGTTCATGATCGCCGCTGCCTCAAGAGCGCGTGCATGCCGATTCAGATAGGCGTAAGCAACCTGTCCGCCGATATCATGCCCTACGATAGCCAGCGTCTTGAGCCCCAAAGTGGTGACGACGCTGTTTAACATATCCGCGATAGCGTCAGTGGTGTCGGGAGGAGTCTTTATGACTGATCCGCCGATGCCGGGAAGGTCGACGGCGAGTGCGTGGACATGCTCGCCCGCAAGGTCCATGACCTGCGTCCATGCCGAGCCGTCTTGCGGCCAGCCATGCAGGAAAAGCACAGATGCCCGGTGTTCCAGCCCGGTCTGCATGATATGAACGCTGCCGCCATTCACCGGGATCTGCGAGTGTTTCAACATGCTCTCCTTTAACGTGTTGCCGCGGCAAATCAAGTTAATGGTCTATCAGGATGGCCTCGCTGGCATGCGCGATGATCGCCTCTTGCTGTCGCTTGGCCTGGGCAACGGATAGTTCGCAAGGCAGATGCACGCCGTTCTTGACCGCCAGGATTTCCGCCATCACGCTTACCGCGATTTCCGCCGGCGTCTTGCTGTTGATGTGAATGCCTACCGGGCCTCGAAGATGCGCGAGCGATGCTTCGGTCTCGCCAAAGTGCTCGATCATCCGGGCGCGCCGGCTCTCGCTGTTGCGTCGCGAGCCGATGGCCCCGACATAGAACGCGGGGCTGTGAAGCGCTTCCAGCAACGCCAGGTCATCCAGCTTGGGGTCATGGCTTAGTGCGACGATGCAACTGCGTTGATCGGGGCGGAAGGCAATGACCGCATCGTCGGGCATCTCGACCACTTTGCGTACGCTGGGCAATGACCAGGCATCCATGTATTCCACTCGCGGATCGCATACCGCCACGGTGAAGCCGTTGAACAGCGCCATCGTCGACAGGTATTCAGCCAGCATGCCCGCGCCGATCAGCAGCATGCGGTATTCGGGGCCGAAGATGCTGATGAGACGGTTGCCATCGAACTGCAGGTGTTCCGGCTCATCGGCATGATCCAGTGTGACGCTTCCGTCCAGGCAGGAGACGGTGCGGCGCACGAGTTCGCCGGTCTCAAGCCTTCGGACGAGTTCATCCAATGCGTCATGCGGCGGATCGAATTCCAGCAGCAGCTCCAGGGTGCCGCCGCAGGGCAGTCCGAACCGGTGCGCTTCGTCGGCGCTTACGCCATAGCGCACCACTTGCGGAGCTCCGGAGGGAATGCCTGGCGCGCCGTGGGCGCGTGTATAGCGGAAGATCAGGTCGTCCTCGATACATCCGCCCGAGACCGAGCCGACGGCGCGGCCGTCCTCGCGTAGGGCCATGATGGCGCCTACCGGTCGCGGCGACGATCCCCAGGTCCGGATGACGGTGGCCAGCAATGCCCGATGGCCCTGCGCGCGCCAGTCCCGCATGGTGCGCAGGACCCTGACATCAATGCTTTCCATAAAATTGCTCCTCGGCTTGTGCCAGATTCTCCAGCGTGTCGATATCGGCGGTGATTCCTTGATCGTCCAGATGCAAATCCCGTACCGCGCCCGCCTGCCGATACGCGCGCACGATCGAGGCTGCGCCGGTATCGCCGTGAAGCCTTATCAACTCTTCGAAGCATTCCGCGCGAAAACCGACCGGATGGCCCTGCTGTCCGTTCCAGAAGGGAGTCACCACCGGTTGCGCAGCCAATTCCCGCGCCACATGCAACAGGCTTTGCGCACGGACCAGCGGCAAGTCGCCGGGCAGAATGAGCCATCCCGCCGCATCCGCCGTGGCGCGCACACCCCGCGCAATGGAGTCCCCGATGCCGGCCGTGTCTGCGCATGCATCTGGTTGGGGTCGCACGATATGGCAGTTCAGCCCCGAGGCAGCGACGGTGCGCAACACGCGTTCAAGCACGGTCATGCCGCCGAGCAAGGCGTCCAGCTTGTGCACCGTGCCCCCCGACTGCCGAAAGCGACTGCCCTGGCCGGCGGCCAGCACAATCACCGTGGGCAAGCGGGCTTGCGCGTTCTTGCCTGCCATACGGCGTTACATGCGCACCGGCAAGTTGCGTACCCGCTTGCCGGTCGCGGCGAAGATGGCATTGCACAGCGCGGGGGCGACGGGCGGCACCGGCGGCTCGCCCACACCGCCCGGGGGGACGGCGTGGTTGTCGTTCACCAGATGGGTGCGGATCGTGCGCGGCGAGGCCGCGTGGCGCATTACCTCGTAGTCATGGAAATTGCTCTGCTTCACACGGCCGTTCTCGAAGCTGATCTCGCCCGATAGCGCCAGGCTTAACCCCATGATGGCGCCGCCTTCCATTTGCGCGCGGATGCGTTCGGGGTTGACCTGCGGACCGCAATCAATTGCCATGTCCACGGCCACGACCTGAACCTTGCCTTTGTCATCCACGGCCACTTCGACCACGGTGGCGGTGTAGCTCATGAAGCTGTAGCAAAAGGCCAGACCCAGGCCATGGCCTTTGGGCAGGGTACGGCCCCAGTCTGCGCCACGCGTCGCCGCCTCGATGACGTCGCGCAGGCGCCCGGTGTCATAGGGGTAACGCTCGGGCGACTCGTCGTAATTCCAGGTGTCGGAGATCGTGCCCGGATTGAATTGGCGTGCCGGACCGATCAGATCCAGAGCGAACTGCTTGTGATCCTGTCCGGCGCGGTGCGCCAGTTCGTTGATGAAGCATTGCGCGGCAAAGGCATGGGGAATGTTGTACACCGAGCGGAACCAGCCGATGCGGGCATGCGCCTCGACCTCGGCGGTCTCGACGCGCACATGGGGAATCAGGTACGGCATGTTGATGGCCGACATGGCGGCCTCGAACACCTGCAGGCCTTTGGCGCCTTCGGCGAAGAGCGAGCTGATGGTGGGGGCGGCGCTGCGGTGCAGCCAGGACTCGGGCTGGCCGTTCTTGCCGACCACGGCTTCGAGCCGCTCGACGGCCACGGTGTGCAGGTAATCGTGTTGAATATCGTCGTCGCGCGTCCACACCAGCTTGACCGGCGTGCCCGGCATGGTCTGGGCAATGACGGCGGCTTCATCCACATAGTCGGGCTTGGATTTGCGGCCAAAGCCGCCGCCCAACAGCAGCACGTTGACCTTGACGTTTTCGGGCTTGAGCTTGAGCCGGGCGGCCGCGACATCCAGCGCGGCTTGCGGGTTTTGCACCGAGGTCCAGACTTCGCAGTGGTCGCCGTTGACCACGACGGTCGCCACCGGCGGCTCCATCGAGGCATGGGCCAGGTGGGGCAGGTAATACTCGGCAGTGAAGCGCTCGGCCTCGGGGGCCTTGGCCCAGACCTCGGACACGTTGCCGTCGTTGCGCAAGGCCTTGCCCGGCGCACGGGCGCCGGCTTCCAAGGTCTTGCGATAAGCAACGGAGTCGTAGCTGGCGTTGGGTCCGTCATCCCATTCGAGCTCCAACGCGGCGCGGCCCTGCATGGCCGACCAGGTGTTGGAGGCCACCACCGCGACGCCGCCCAAGGCCTGGAAGGCCGGCGCGCCGCTGTAGGGCGGGATCTCCACCACTTTGAGCACGCCGGGTACTTGCAGCGTTTTTTCGCTGCGCACGCTGCGCAGTTTGCCGCCGAGCACGGGTGGGCGGGCGACCACGGCATAGACCATGCCGGGCAGGTGCATGTCCATGCCATAGGTGGCCTGGCCCTTGCCGATGGCCTCCAGATCCACCAAGCGTACTTTTTCTTTGCCGATATAACGGAAGTCGGCGGGCGATTTGAGCTTGAGCGCCTCGCCCTTGGGCACCGGCTGCTTGGCGGCGTCGGCGGCGAGTTCGCCATACCCCAGGCGCCGGCCCGTGGGCAGATGCACCACCTCGTGCTGCGCGGCGCGTACTTCAGAAGCAGGCACGGACCAGCGCGCGGCGGCTGCCGCTTCGAGCATTTGCCGGGCGGCTGCGCCCACGCGCCGCATCGGCAGCATGAAGTGCCGCACGCTGCGCGAGCCGTCGACGTTCTGATTGCCGTAGCGGGCCTCGTTGGCCTCGGCCTGCGCCACTTGGACGCGGTCCCAGTTTGCTTCCATCTCGTCCGCGACGACCATGGGCAGGCTGGTGCGCACGCCGGTGCCCATCTCGGCACGGTGCGCAATAATGGTCACCATGCCATCCGGCGCGATTGACACGAACACCAGTGGATCGTCTACCGTGCCGTGGGGCATGGCATCGGCGCCGTATTTTTTGGCGTCCGCCGCCCAGACCGCTCCGTTGGCGCTGACGGCCAGAAACAGGGCGCCCAGGCTACCTTGCAGAAACGTGCGGCGTGAAGGGTTTTGCATTTTAGTCACCATTATTTTCCTCCTTGGGCCAGGTGGCTGGCGGCTTGCTGAATGGCGGCCCGGATACGCGGATACGTGCCGCAGCGGCAGATATTGCCGCTCATGGCGTTATCGATCTGCTCTTCGTTCGGTGCGGGCGTGGACTTAAGCAGGCCCACCGCCGACATGATCTGCCCGGCCTGGCAATAGCCGCACTGGGCCACGTTGTTCTCAACCCAGGCCTGCTGCACGGCCTGGCCGACAGGGTCGTTCTCGATGCCTTCGATGGTCGAAATGGCGCGCCCGGCCACGGCCGAGATCGGCGTGACGCAGGCACGGATAGGCTGGCCGTCCATGTGCACCGTACAGGCGCCGCACAGCGCCATGCCACAGCCGAACTTGGTGCCGGTCATGCCCAGTTCATCGCGCAGAACCCACAGCAGGGGCATATTCTCGGGGACGTCTACGTCCTTGGCCTGGCCGTTAATTTGAAGTTGTGTCATGGTGAAATCCTGGGTTGATTGGAAAAGCTCGGTGCGAAACGCACATCAAGTACAAGGGTGAGAGGAAAGCAAACAGTCCATTATTCCTCAATCGTTAATTAATAAACCTTATAGGCCCATTAAGTATTCATTAGATAGTCAAGCTTTCTGTTTCCCGTTAAAATTTTCAACCTCCAAAAATACATGAGTAACAGGGGATCCGTCGGCATGGCGGGGCGGGCTGATGCGCTCGCCGAACTTCTACACCGCGTCGGCGGGCGCCAGGCAGGGTTTCAACGGGGAGCTCTGCTTTGTTGAACTTTGGGTTTCGTCAACTTCCTGACCTATGAACCCACCGCTTTGGTGACGCCACAGGCGGGCGTAAATGCCGTTGCTCTCCAGCAGTGCGGCATGGCTTCCTTCTTCAATGATGCGTCCATGGTCCATGACGACCAGGCGGTCCATGGCGGCGATGGTAGAGAGGCGGTGGGCGATCGCGATCACGGTTTTGCCTTCCATCATTTCGTTGAGGCGTTCCTGTATGGCTACCTCCACTTCGGAATCCAGGGCGCTGGTGGCTTCGTCCAGCAACAGGATGGGCGCATTTTTGAGCATGACCCGGGCAATGGCGATGCGCTGACGCTGGCCGCCTGACAGCTTGACGCCGCGCTCGCCGACCTGGGTGTCATAGCCGGTGCGGCCGTGTGAGTCGCTCAAGTGCTGGATGAAATCGTCGGCCTGTGCGCGTATGGCCGCGGCGCGGATATCGGCATCGCCGGCCTCGGGACGCCCATAGGCGATATTGTCGCGGATCGAACGATGCAGCAAAGAGGTGTCTTGAGTGACCATGCCGATGGCGTTGCGCAGGCTGTCTTGCGTGACGTGGGCAATGTCCTGCCCGTCGATGCGGATTTGGCCGCTGTCCACGTCATAAAAGCGCAGCAACAGATTGACCAGCGTAGACTTGCCGGCGCCCGAACGTCCCACCAGACCGATTTTCTCGCCTGGCTTGACGGTCAGGCTCAGGCCGTCCAGCACCTGACGTTCGCCGTTGTAGTTGAAGGCAACCTGATCGAACACCACTTCGCCTTGCGAAATCTGCAGGTCGATGGCGTTGGACCGATCCTGCACCTTCGCCGTGTGGGTAAGGCTGGCAATGCCGTCCTGCACGGTGCCGATGTTTTCAAATAGCGTAGCCATTTGCCACATGATCCAGTGAGACATGGCATTCACGCGCAACGCCATGGCCGTGATCGCCGCGACGGCGCCCGTACCGATTTCTCCCGCATGCCACAGTAGCAAGGCATAGCCGCCTGCTGCAAAAATGAGCGTCACAACCAGCGCCTGATTGACGATCTCAAATTGACTGACGAGGCGCATTTGGCGATAGCCGGTGTTTTTGAAGCCTTCCATTGCGGCGCGAGCGAAGTGCGCCTCGCGCTTGGTGTGCGAGAATAGTTTGACGGTGGTGATGTTGGAATAGGCATCGCTTACGCGTCCTGTCATGGACGAGCGGGCATGGGCCTGTTCTTTTCCGACCTTGCCCAGCCGTGGCACAAAATACAGCATCGTCAGTCCGTACAGGATCGTCCAGCCCAGAAAGGGCAGCATGAGCCGCATATCAAAGCCGCCTGCCAGCGCAATGATGGCAACAAGGTATACACCGATGCCCAGCGCAATCTCCGAGAATGTCAGCAACACCTCGCGCACGGCCAGCGCCGTCTGCATGACTTTGGTGGTGACGCGCCCGGCAAACTCATCGGCGAAAAAAGACAAGCTCTGTCGCAGCATCAGGCGATGGAAGTTCCAGCGCAGCCGTAGCGGCAAGTTGATGGCCAGCACCCGGTGCTGCACCATTGTCCGTAGCGCCACCATGCCAATGCTGGCCAGCATCACAATGCCAATGCTCCAAAGCACGCGGCGTTCATGCGCGGAGGCCGGCGCGCCCGCCTGCCAGTTCGAGAGCAAATCGACCACTTGTCCCAGAAAGGCAAATAGCCAGGCTTCGTAAATCGACACACTGGCGCTCAGTAGCGCCAGCAAAGCGAGGTAGCGGCGCGAGCCGCGCGTGCAGGCCCACAGAAAGGGCAGTAGCCCCTTGGGCGGTGCCAAGGGCTCTTCGGGTGGAAAGGGCTTGAGTAAACGTTCGAACATGATCATCGCTTGGCGTGGGCAGGGTTCGTCATGCGTAGCGCATTGAGAACCAGGGAAAAGGCAGGGGAGGGTTGGCGGCGACTGGGATAGTACAAATAATATCCTGCGAACGGGGCGCACCAGTCTTTCAGCACGCGCACCAGCCGCCCTTCCTCGATATGCGGGGCGAATTCATCTTCGGGCAGGTGCGCAATACCCAGTCCCGCCAGCGCCGCGTCGACAATGGGCGGGGAGGTATTGAAAATGAGCTGTCCGTTTACCCGCACGTTCACCTGCTTGCCTCGACGTTCGAAGTCCCAGGTGTAAAGTCCCCCGGCGGTTTGCATGCGCTGATTGATGCAGTTATGGCCGACCAGGTCATGCGGGCTTTTGGGCATGGGGCGGGCGGCGAAGTACGCGGGCGACGCCACGGCCGCCATACGTATTGACGGCCCGATAGGGACCGCGACCATATCCTTGTCGATGGTGGCGCCCATGCGTACGCCCGCGTCAAAGCGGTCTGCCGCGATATCCCGAAATCCGTAGTTGACATCGAACTCGATCTTGACGTCAGGGTATTCGCTTAATAAGGGAGCGAGCTTGGGCAGCAGTGTTGTTCGAAGCACGTGCTCGCCGCAGGTAATGCGCACCGTGCCGGCGGGTTTGTCGCGCATGTCCGTTAATTCATCCAGTTCCGATTCGATTTCATCGAAGCGGTGGCCAATGGCCTGCACCAAGCGTTCGCCGGCAACGGTGGGCGACACGCTACGCGTGGTGCGCGTGAGCAAGCGAATCTCAAGTCGCGCTTCCAGGCCGCTGATGGCCTGGCTGAGGGCAGATTGCGTCACGCCATGCAGCGCGGCGGCGCGCGTAAAGCTGCCTTCGCGCGCCACCGTGACGAAGTACAGAAGGTCGTTGAGATTGCGTTTCACCATGGCGCCAGTTTCCCACAGAGTATTGATTAGTGCTACTAATATACCTTTTAAGCATTCATTACCTAGTCATGGGCGCGGCTCTGCGAGAAAATGTATGTCCATGAAGCGAGAGATCAATATGACCAAACAACCAGCCTTAACGCCAAACGCATGACAGTCACTACATCGGACGCCCCGAGAGGCCATACCGAGATGGCGCATGAAACCGAGAATCCGCCGGCCTACTGGAGCGGGGTTTTCGCCATGACGCTGTGCGTGTTCGCGTTGATCGCGTCGGAGTTCATGCCGGTTAGTCTGCTCACGCCCATAGCCGTAGACCTCCTTGTGACTGAAGGCTTGGCAGGACAAGGCATTGCGATTTCCGGGGCATTTGCGGTGTTGACCAGCCTGTCGATTTCGGTGCTTGCCGGTAGTATGAACCGCAAGACGCTGTTATTGGGGTTGACGGTGCTGATGGCCATCTCGGGCGCGGTTGTCGCGGTGGCCCCGAACTATCTGATGTATATGGTGGGCCGTGCGCTGATCGGTGTGGTCGTGGGCGGGTTCTGGTCCATGTCGGCGGCCACGGCAATGCGGCTGGTGCCATCCCATCAGGTACCGCGGGCCCTGGCCATTTTCAATGGCGGTAATGCGCTGGCGATGGTGATAGCCGCGCCATTGGGCAGCTATTTAGGTTCGATCATCGGCTGGCGTGGCGCGTTCTTATGCCTGGTGCCGGTGGCGGTGGTCACCTTCGTCTGGCAGTGGATCAGTCTGCCCACCATGCCGGCTCAGTCGCGCGCGGCGGGCTCCGGCAACGTCTTCAGACTATTCAAAAGCCGTCTGGTCACCCTGGGCATGCTGGCTGTCGGGGCATTCTTCATGGGGCAGTTCGCGTTGTTTACCTACGTGCGGCCGTTCCTTGAAACCGTGACACACGTTGATGTGTCCACGCTGTCGCTCATTTTGCTCGCGATCGGGGTGGCCGGCTTCATCGGCACCGCCATCATCGGCCTATTCCTGAAGCGCGGCCTGTACCCAACCCTGATTATCATCCCGGTCCTGATGGCGGTGATCGCCTTGATGCTGATTCCCTTCGGGCCCAGCGTCGCTGCGGCTGCGGTGCTGCTGGGCCTCTGGGGGCTGATGGCGACTGCGGCTCCTGTGGGTTGGTGGACCTGGATCGCTCAAGCGATGCCCAAAAATGCCGAGGCGGGCGGCGGCCTGATGGTGGCGGTGATCCAGTTGGCGATTGCGCTGGGCTCCACCGTTGGGGGTTTGCTGTTCGATGCGAGCGGCTACCAGAGTGCTTTCGTGGCGAGCGCAGTGGTGCTGCTGCTTGCGGCTTTCTTGACTTTTCTGGCGTCGCGTTTGCAAGTTGCGCAGGCCACCTGAGCCACGGGCAGAGCGAGGAGAATGAAATGACTATCAGCAGCTTCAGCACCCGTATCGGCAACCCACGTTCTTTCGCCATGGAAATCGACCGCCCCCGAGTCCGGGGCCTGGGGGCGCTGCGTCTGCTGAGTTTGCTGCTTGGCCTGTTCGCGCTCGGCGGTTGCGAAGCCAGCCAGCACTCGACGACAGGCTCGCCGGTTGTCGCTGTCACGGATGCCCCGCAGGCATCCGTTAATCCGAAGGAGTTACGCATGTGGATGACCGTTGGCGAACAGCGCTTTGCCATCACCTTGATCGACAATGAGGCCGCCCAGGCTTTTGCCGCGCTGCTGCCGCTGACGCTGGACATGTCCGAACATAACGGCAACGAGAAGTACGCCAGCCTGCCCAAAGCGCTGCCCACGAAAGCGAGCCGGCCGGGAACGATCCACAACGGCGACCTTATGCAGTTCGGCCCGCAAACCCTGGTTGTTTTTTACTTGACATTCAATTCGTCCTACTCGTACACGCACCTCGGTCGTGTGGATGACCCCGTTGGCCTGGCGCAGGCGCTTGGACGGCAGGATGTGCGGGTGGGATTTTCCAAGGACTAGGGTTTCGATTGGCATAGGAGTTGGGGTGCTTACGCCCGCGCATCTGGGTCGCTTCTCCATCTCCGCTCATGAGCTTCTTTGGACGGGCGAGTTCCTGTCGGCTGATGCGGCGCTTCCCGCAAGTTCAGGTGGACGTCCATGTCAGCAATCGCAACATTGATTTCGCCAGTGAAGGCTATGATCTGGCTATTCGTGGCCAGGATCCTGTGGACTCAAATCTGGTGGCACGGCGACCGTAGGAGGCGGAGGTCGTTGTGGTTGCTACCCCTGAGTACCTTAAGCACGCTGGTACTCCCGTCACACTGGACGATCTGGTCCTTCATGAGTGCGTGCAGTTCGAATTGCCCAACACCTGGCGACGCGTTCCCTGGTCGTTCCGGGTAAATGGCCGGTTGGTCGAGGTCGAAACGCGCGGTAGTCTGACGGTACTGGAGGATTACCTGGCTACGGCTACGCTGGCCAAGTGCGGCGGCGGATTGATGCAGGCGTATCGTTTCACTGTGCAGGATGAATTGGAGGCGGGGGCGCTGGTGGAAGTGCTGAGGGAATATGGCAAAATCACGCGTCCACTCCTACTGCTCTATCCTTATGCGCCATGTGCCTTCAAGGGTGCGGGCTTTTATTGAGTTCATGCTGGAACCCTGCGTCAAAGCCTCCGTGTAATCGTGTGTTATATCCGGGGGGAGTATCCCCCCTCGGTCTTCTCGATGTTATCTCTTTATCTGGCCGTTTCCTTAATCTGCGCCGAGCTTGATTTCAAGCGGTTGACGCTTTTCGATCGACCATTTCAACAAGGCCGCGCTGCGGAAAATGCCGTGCGCGAACTTGCCGTAGGGCATGGTCAGAAACAAGGCCATGACGAAACCCAGGTGCACCGCCAGCAGCAGCGCCATGTACGAGGTATCGCGCAGGCCCAGCAAAAGCAGGCCGGTGAGGCTGATCAGGAACAACAGCGCGATGAAGCCCCGATCCATGGGTTTTTGCTTGTCGTCGCCATGCAGGGGATGCCGCTTGAAGTTCAGCCAGAGTAGACCGGCCGGCCCGATAAGAAGCCCGATTCCGCCCAGTGTGCCCAGGATGACCGGCAGGCTGAGCAGCGGATAGGGCGCGGCCAGACCGAGCAAGTAATGGTAAAGCGTGGCTACGCTGGTGGCGGCAAAGCAAAGCATGAAGCCGTAGAAGGTAAAGTGGTGGAATCGTTTGCGCCACAAGGTGAAGGCGTCGTCTTCGTTGTTGCAGCCTTTGCCGTGGCCGCCGTCCAGGTAGCGCAGGCGTAAGACGTCGCTGGTCGTTTCGGCGATGGCGGGGCCGCTGGGCGCGCCCGGGGTGATTTCCCGCCAGAACTTAGTCACGCCTATTCCCAAAGCGAGAACGGCGAAGCCGAACACCGTGCCGAACATCAGCGCCATCAAATTATGCGGAAAAATGGCATAGAAGTTGCCGCCCAGGGGTTCGTGCAGCAGGCTGCCCGTCATGGCCAGAGCCAGCAAGAGGAACAGGATCAGGCCGCCGGCGGTTGCCAGGGCGACGGTCAGGCCGTTGCGTTTGTACAGCGCACCCAGGGCGGGCGGCCAGGCGTAATCCGAATAGGTTTGGGCGCGTACTTTGGCCATGGCCTGCGGCACGTTCACGGCAAACTCATGAGGCGGCGCATATTGGCAGGCGTGCAGGCAGTCGCCGCAGTTGTGGCACAGGTTCGACAAATAGTTGATGTCGGCCTTGCCGAATTCCAGGCGGCGCGTCATGGCCGGGAAAACGGCACAGAAACCTTCACAGTAGCGACAGGCGTTGCATATCTGCAAGATGCGGTCGACCTCGGTCTCGTCGGCGGTCAGCAGACCAAGGGTGGGGGCGACCCCGCCGCAAGCCGCGTCACGCTGCCCTCCTGTTTGGTTGTTTTTTTGATTCAGCGCGGCGGCGGCCGCGCGGTCGCCGGCAATGCGGCCAAAGGCCGTGCCGATCGACATCCCGACACCTGCCGTATAGCTTTTGCCTAATACGTTGCCAGCCATCATTTCACCGGCGACGAACAAGTTGTCGCTGGGCTGGCCGTTGAAGTGCACCGCTGCATCATCATTGACCTTCAGGCCCAGGTAGGTGAAGGTGATTCCGGGGCGCAGCGGATAGGCATAGAACGGCCCGGTCGCTATCGGCCGGGCCCAGTTCGTCTTGGGAACCGCCAGTCCATTGGTATGGCAACCGTCCAGAATGGTGTGGTCGAATTTGCCGCCGCTGCAGGCCGCGTTGTATTCAGACACCGTGCGCATGAAGCGCGTTTTATCCAGACCCACCTTATCGGCCAGCTCTGGCAGGGAGTCTGCCTGCGTGCCAGGGAAAACGGGAGGCATGAAATTGCCCACGGCTTTTCTGTCGATAATGGAGTAGGCAATTTGGCCGGGCTGCTGCGCCACCAGGCGGCCCCAGATTGCGTAGCGCTTGGGCCAGAAGTCTTCGCCTTCGTCGTAGAAGCGTTCCGCTTCGCGATTGACCACAATGCCCAGGGAAACGCAGTCGATGCGGGTGCAGATGCCGCCATCGTACTCGGGGGCGCGTGCGTCGATGGCGACGCAGTGCGATTGCGACGGGTCGCCGATGGCGTCGGCGCCAGCGTCCAGCATGTGGCGCAGCAACACGCCCTGGTTGTAGCGTGTGCCGCGTATAAGGAAGTTGTCGGCGGGCCACTCGCCGTGTTCGTTTTGCCCCCAGGCTTCGCGCAGCCACTTTCTGTTTGACTCAAACCCGCCGGCCGCCAATACACAGCTGCGAGCGGCAATGCGTTCTTTTCCGATATAGGCCGCAATGAATCGGCCATTGTCCAATTCGATGGAATCGACCGGTGCGTTGTAGCGTACGGTAATGCCCATGCGCTCGGCGCTGCGGAAGTAGGCGTTTACAAGAGCCTTGCCTCCGCCCATGAAGAAGGCGTTGGTGCGAGCGACATGCAGCGTGCCCGAAAGCGAATTCTGAAAGTTGACGCCATGCTTGCGCATCCAGTCTCGACAGGTGGCTGTGGAGCGTATGACCAAGCGCGCCAGGTGTTCGTTGGTGATGCCGCCGGTCACCTTCAGCAAGTCTTGCCAGAACTCTTCTTCGGGATAGGCCTCGACCAGCACGTCTTGAGGGGCGTCGTGCATGCAGCGCAAATTACGCGTGTGTACGGAGTTGCCGCCACGCCATTCTTTGGGGGCCGACTCCAGCAAAAGCACGCTGGCGCCGCCTTCCGCAGCCGTAAGCGCTGCGCATAAGGCAGCATTGCCGCCTCCGACTAAAACGTCATAGATCGGCGAGTCTTTCACCTTGTCTCCTGAGTAGATATAAAGCCCGATTGGTCCGCTTTCCAGCGAAAGCCATGGCGCTTGAAATCAATGATTTATGCTTTTGAGTCCAATTGGATACAATAGTATACCGAAAATACGAAAAGCAAAACCAGGGACTCTTCCACTACACTGGGAAGATGGTTGTTTTTTAGAATGTTCTGCATCCATACAACAGTTTTTTATTGGTCGAACCCTTATCAGCATGACTTCCGTCACCCAAGAAACACTATTGCGCCGCGGCGTCTCGCGCGGCGAGCAGGCTTACCAGTATCTGGTCGAGGCCATACAGGCGGGTCGTTTAGCCCCAGGTACGCGTTTGCGCGAGATCGAGCTTGCCGAAACCCTTGGCCTGAGCCGCACACCCGTGCGCGAGGCGCTTAGCCGGCTGCAATCGGAAGGGCTGGCCGCCAATGACCCGGCCCGGGGCCTGATCGTCACGGAGCTGGACCACTCCATGATGAGCGAGCTTTACGTGATGCGAGAAGTACTCGAAGGCACGGCGGCGCGCCTGGCGGCGCGCCACGCGTCGGACGTGGAAATTGAGTTCCTGAAGGAAATCACACTGCGCGATGCGCAACTGACGACCGCGGAAGAGCTTGCCGCCAACAACCGACTTTTTCATGGCACTTTATACCGATGCGCGCACAATCGGTATCTGGTGAAGACACTGAATTCGCTTCAGGAGTCGATGATTTTATTAGGGCCGACGACGCTTGCGGCCCCCGGCAGGGCGGCGGTCTCGCGCAGTGAGCACGAAGCCCTTGTGGATGCGCTAGCGCGGCGCGATCCGGATGCGGCGGAGCAAGCCGCGCGTGCTCATATTCTTGCGGCGTACCGCATCCGGCTGGAAGGGCAGTTTGTTCTAGGTCAGAAGTAACGATAGGGCTGTTCCTCCGTTTCATTGGGCGAACCCGGGATCAGGCCTAAGGGGATTGAATACCTCGCTATCGGTAAAGTCTTTCTCGTTGTCGGTCACGACGATGCAATGGTTGGCCTCGGCAACGGACGCGATGATTGTGTCGAGTGCGCTTTTGGGTTGCCCCTTCGCTTTGCCGTGGGCCATCAGGCGCGCCCAGATCAGGCCGGCATTTTCGTCAAAAGCAAGAATGCGCCCCGAAAAGAGCGCTTGCGGACCTTCCGGTCCGGCAAACCAGGTCTCGAGTTGATCGCGTCGTTTGCCGCTGGGTTTTTCGAGTATGCCCCGACGGATTTCCGCTATGGTCAGGGAGGCAATGAAAAGGTCTTCGTCGCGCTGATCCGCCATCCAGGTGAGCAAGGATTCAGACGGGGCTGGCTTGATGATGTGGCTAATAATGTTGGTATCAAGGAGGTAGCGCATCAGAAGTTAACCGAGCGGCCTTCTTCGCGCGCACGTGTCAGGTCGAGATCGGCATTAACCAGTGGTGAGCGGCGCAGGGCGGCAAGAATGCCGCCTTTTTGCCCAGATTCCCCGGCGATTGTTCGTTTGACGGCAGCGCGTAGCTGCGACGCCTTGGGTCCGTCCTGGGCCAGCTGACGCGCCAATGAGCGGATCAGATCGCGGTCGGTTTCACGGCCCAGCACTTCAAAGCGCGTGAGGCCACGCTCGCTGAGGCGAGCCCGATAGGTTCGGATGGCGCGGTTCTGCGAAGTGCTCATTGATAATCTCCTGCTATTACCAGTAATATAGCCAGAAATAACGGGTTTAACAAGAACCGGATTTGTTTGCGAGTTTATAATCGGCAGACTTTATGCCTGGTCTTCGCCCGAAAGTGAAATACAATACTTTCCATGGCAGGCTGAATGCGTGCCGGTTCAATCTTCTTATTCCCGCATTCTTTACATGCAAGTGACCACGACAAAGACCGCGCCGCAGGCAGGCAAAACCGTCCGCTCCGCCCAAGAGCAGAGTTTTGACAAGGCCTGGCAACGGGTGGCTTACCAGCAGAAGGAAAATGACCGCTTTCGGGAAGATGTCCGGGCATTTTCACGGGATACGCGTGCTCGCATCGAGGACGTGGAAAAGGCCTGTATGGATGCCATGTACGGCGCCTGCCTTCATCTGCTTTCTTTTGCCGGCAGAAAGTCCCTGACACAGTGGCAACGCCAAACGCTGATGGACTGGGTGACTCAATACCTGCAGACCATGCAGGAAAATCCTTTTGGCTCACATCTGGACATGGAGCCGATCCGTCAGGGCCTGGCCGATGCGTTGGCCGTTATGTATCCCGGTTTGGAGCATCCATCCGCTTATCCGGAGGATGATTTGGCATTTGATGATTTCGACGCCCCTTTGTCGGACGAGGAAGACGCCGCTTTCGAGGACATGTTTCAGGAATTGTTTGCCGCGTTTGGGGAAGCTGATCAGGCCGGCGGCCCAGACCAAGGACGGGAAGAGCCGGACGCGGAACAGTCGTTTTTTCACAGTTTCTTCCAGCAACAGCAGGCTCATGAGCAGCAGCGCCACGATGAAAGTCAGGCCCTGAAACGGCTGATGAAGTCTTCTTCGGTGAATAAGCTGTTTCGCAAGGTCGCGGGTATTTTGCACCCCGATAAAGAGCCTGACGAAACCGCTCGCCGGGATAAGAACCGTTTGATGGGGGAACTGATTCAGGCCCGCGACACCAACGATGTCCCGCGCCTATTTGCTTTTTACGCCGAGTACGTCGGCCAGTCGCCATTGCAAGAGCTTGGCGAAGATCTGGGCAGCGTTACCCAATTGCTTGAACGGCAATATCTGTATTTGCGTGATCTGAAGGAACGCATTCTGGATGAAGATCCACTAACTGGCGTTTTGTATCGGCGGTTTCACCGAAAGACGCCGGCAGCGACAAAGAGGGCGCTGAACAAGCACCTGAAAGACACGCAGCTTGACACCAACGCCTTGCGAGCCTTGCGCCAGGAAGTCACCAGCGTGAATCGGCTAAAGCCCTATCTGGAACTGCATTACGATATGCGCTTCCAGGAGGAAGTTTTTGATTTTAGGTGATTTAAAGTTTCACCAAACTTCCCGCTCTTTACTCACTCGTTTGCTTGTTTTCAAACCGGCGTACGGCGGCCGCCACTTCTGTTTGCAGCTCACGCAGCGCGTTCAGGTTGGGGTCGGGCGGCGCGAATGCGCTCCATAGCATTTCGGTTACCTGGTGTGCGGTGGCTTCCAGGTCGGGAGCGTGACGGCTGATAATGCACCGCCATAAAATATGTTCCATCGAACCGTAAGCCATGTCGCGCATCAGCCGTAGCGGCATATCGGATCGTATTTCCCCTGACGCTTGCGCGGCGGACAGTACGCTCATGAGTGGAGCGGTGTAGCGACGCAGCAGGTGTGCAAGCAACTCGGCAAAACCGGTGTCCGGATTACGGCCCTCGGTCAGAACGAGGGCGCAGAGTCCTTTGCCATCGCGGATCAGGGCGTCAAGGTGCTTCTGCACGATATAACCTAGTTGTGGACGTGCGCCATGAATGCGCGGCAACTCGTCTTCGAGTTCTTTGCTGATTTCAGCGTACCAGTCATTGATGACTTGCATGCACAGTTCGCGTTTGCTGCCGAAGTACGTGAAAATAGTCGCTTCGGAAATGCTTAGGCGCTGGGCGATTTCCAGCGTCGTAGTTTTGTTGTAGCCGATTTCGGAAAACACTTGCCTGGCGGTCTTTAGCACCTCTTCTGCGCGTTTTTGCGACTTGGCAGACAAGTCTGCCCGCCGCTCTTGAAATGGGTGGAATTTTTCCATGGTATCTTTTTTGAGTAAAGCTCAAATTTATGTTTTTAATGATATTAAGTTATAATATCACGCCTGATGATAGCTTTATAAAAATAGAATTACGTTTATTTTGAGTAATACTTAATATGGTTTCCCTGTGCCAGGGCGCTGTGGCTCATGGTGTGTGAAAACTACGGGGGGCAAGATGGTATCAACTAAGGACGCAAGAAACTATACGACCCTGCAAATCGAGCGCCAGGATCAAGGCCGGGGCGTCGTGGCCTGGCTGTGGATGAATCGGCCAGAGGTGCACAACGCTTTCGACGAAACATTGATCATGGAGTTGACGGACGCGTTAAGGGAAGTTGGGGCCGATGCCGATGTACGCGCGATCGTGCTGGCGGGTCGCGGCAAGAGCTTTTCAGCCGGCGCCGACCTGAATTGGATGAGGCGTCAAGGTAGCGCCTCGATGGAAGACAACCTTGCCGATGCGCAGCGCCTGGCCGAGCTGTTTCAAACGCTATCGGAATGCGCCAAGCCCACGATTGCCCGCGTGCACGGCGCCGCCATGGGCGGCGGCATGGGCTTGGCGGCGGCCTGCGACATTTGTATCGCTTCCACGTCTGCTTCGTTCGCTACGTCGGAAGTCAAACTCGGCATCATCCCGGCGGTGATCAGCCCTTACGTCGTGCGGGCCATCGGCGAGCGTCAATCCTACCGCTACTTCCAGACGGCCGAAAAAATAACTGCGGCACGCGCCCATCAAATCGGTTTGGCGCACGAGGTGGTTGCCCCCGAGCAGCTCGACGAGCAGGTCGAAGCCGTCGTTGCAGCGCTGCTGGCCGGGGGCCCGATGGCGCAGGCCGCGTCGACCGAATTGATTCGCGCGGTGGCGAATAAGCCGCTGACGGCTGACCTGATCGCCGGTACAGCGCACCGCATTGCGCAGTTGCGTGCCACGCCTGAAGCCAAAGAGGGCTTGTCGGCGTTCCTGGATAAACGTGCTCCCGCATGGGCGCGGAACAATACCGTCCGCAACGCGTCGATGGCGTCCGGTGGCTCGACTTCAAGGTAATGACATGACACAACAAGTACGCCTCGTTGAGGTTGGGCCTCGAGACGGTCTGCAAAATGAAAAAGAAGTGGTTTCCACGGCAACCAAGATCGAGCTGATCGAGCGTCTGGTTCGAGCGGGCCTGCGCGATATCGAGGCGGCGTCCTTTGTCTCGCCGAAGTGGGTGCCTCAAATGGCGGATCATGCCCCGATCATGGCTGCATTGCCATCGGCCAGCCGCTACCCCGACGTCAATTATCCGGTGTTGACTCCCAATATGAAAGGCTTCGAAGCGGCGGTGGCCGCTGGCGCCAAGGAGGTGGCGGTATTTGCGGCAGCGTCCGAAGGCTTTTCGCAAAAGAACATCAATTGTTCCATTGCCGAATCGATCGACCGCTTTGTGCCGATATTCGAAGCGGCGAAGCGCCACGGCGTTCGCGTGCGGGGTTACATTTCATGCGCGATAGCGTGTCCTTATGACGGCGCGATTGCGCCGGAAAAAGTGGCGCAGGTGGCGTTGCGCTTGCTGGAGCTGGGCAGTTACGAGGTGTCGGTGGCGGACACCATTGGCGTTGGCACGCCAGCCTCGGTCGTGCGTATGCTCGACGCGGTGTCTCGCGTCGTTCCGATCGGCCAGCTTGCCGGCCATTATCACGATACGTATGGCATGGCGGTGGCGAACGTGTATGCGTCGTTCCAGTTCGGGTTGCGCACCTTCGACAGCTCGATCGCCGGGCTGGGCGGTTGCCCCTACGCCAAGGGCGCGACCGGCAATGTCGCCACCGAAGACCTGGTGTATTTATTCGATGGCCTCGGCGTGCGGACGGGTGTCGATCTCAATGCCTTGGTTGATTGCGCCGCCTGGATAAGCAGTGTGCTTGGCCGCACGCCGACTTCCCGCGTTACCCGGGCCATGCTCGCCCGACAGAAATCATAACGAATCACGCCAATGATCATTCTTCACCATTGCATGAGTGCCCGTTCGTTCCGCCCGTTGTGGATGCTGGAAGAGTTGGAGCTGCCGTATGAATTGAGGATGCTGTCTTTCCCTCCTCGTGCGACGGACAAGAGCTATTTGGAAATCAATCCGCTGGGCACGGTGCCGGCGTTTTTTGACGGCGATGTCCGTATGACGGAATCGGCGGCCATTTGCCAATATCTGGCTGCGCGCGCCGGTAATACGCCGCTTAATGTTGCTTCCTACGAGGCGGGCTACGGCGCCTACCTGAATTATCTGCACTTTGGCGAAGCGACGCTGACCTTTCCGCAAACCCTGGTGCTGCGCTATGCTTATTTCGAAACCGAGGCGCGTCGGCTGCCGCAAGTCGCCGATGACTACGCCAAGTGGTTTTTATCGCGTCTGCGCAGCCTGGAGCCTGTTCTGGCGCAGCACGATTACGTGGCCGCCGGCCGCTTCACGGCGGCCGATGTCTCGGTCGGTTATGCGCTGCTGCTGGCCGAGCATCTTGGCCTGAAGCCCCGGTTTACGCCCGCAGTACTGGGCTATTGGGAACGTCTGCGCGCGCGCGATGGCTTTCAGCGGGCACTACGCTCGCAAGAAAAAGCAGCGCTGGAGCAAGGTATTTCGACTGTGCCGGCGCCCGATGTTCGGCCCGGCGCCTAATGCTCTATTGATCAAGGCCTATCGCACATGAAACGTCGTATTGATGCCTATAGCCTGCGTTTATTCGTTTCGGTGGCGCATGCGGGGTCTATCGCGCGGGGCGCGGCTCATGAGCATATTGCGCCTTCCGCCCTGAGCCGCCGAATCACCGACCTGGAGCATGCCCTGGGCGCTGCGCTCCTGGTCAGGTCGCCGCGCGGCATTGAGCTGACCGAGGCGGGGCGGCTGGTGCTCGCGCGCGCAGAGCAAATCGATGCGGATTTGCAGGCGCTGGCGCGGCAGGTGCAAACGGAAGGCGACGAGGTTCGGGGAACTGTGCGCCTTCATGCCAATATGTCTTCCGTCATCGGCTTTCTTCCCGAGCGTTTGCATAAATTCATGGCCGATTACCCTCAAGTGCAGGTGGCGTTGCAGGAAGAAGATACGCGCGATGTGATTCGGGCATGCCTGGACGACCGCGCCGACATTGGTGTCGGAGTCGGCGTGCCGGTCCCTGCCGGGCTCGACGCCTGGTATTTTGCGACCGACCCGCTGCAGGTCGTGGTGGCGGCGGACCATGCGCTGGCCAAGCGCAAGGCGGTGCGCTTTGAGCAGGTGCTCGAATACCCCCTGATCGGGGTGCATCAGGGCGGCGCGCTCGATCGTTCATTGCTTGAGCGCGCCGCGGCATTGCAGGCCGCCTATACGCCAATGGTTTCGGTAACCAGTTTCGATGGTGTCTGCCGCATGGTCGAGGCCGGGCTGGGTGTGGCCGTGATTCCGCAAAGCGCGGCTGCCGCGTATGCGGGAAGCCCGCGTTTTACGCGGCTTGCGCTTAGCGAGCCATGGGCTATGCGCGAGCTGAGCATGTATGCGCTACGAAAAACGCCGCAACCGCGCGCGGTCGCGGCGCTGATTGACGCTTTGCAAGGGTAAATGTCGATCTCGCGTTTTGCGAGTGCCCCCGTGCTGTCTTGGCGCTTCCCCGGTACAGGCGTGGCATGGCAGCATTGGGCATGCCGATCTCTACCTCATCCTCTTCTTCGTCCGATTTTCCGGCGTGTCACTTTGCGCCGCGCATTCTGTTTCTGGGCCAGGCGTTTGACGTCGCCACGCGCAGCCTGAACGGCGAAGCCTTGACGCTCGCTCAGGCAGAACCCTTGCGCGACGATATTTCGACCGATGAAATCACGCCGTTGCCCATCCTTACTCATTACGACGACAAGCTCGGCCGTTACCCCTATACGGGGCTCAAGGCGGGCGATCAGTTCCCTATTGGTAGGGACTCGATTCGGACTCAGGGTATTGAAGTGGTGGTGGCCGGTAAACGTTACGGCAAGGGCTCTTCGCGCGAGCACAGCCCCACGGCCGAAAGGCTGGCTGGCGTACGGCTGATTATTGCGGAGAGTTTCGAGCGCCTTTACCGCCAGAATGCCGATAATATTGGCCTGTTCACGTCGACCGACTTCGGGCTGATTGACCGCATTCGCGCCGGCGATGACATACCGCTGGACGATCTGGTCGCCGGCCGCGACGCATTGGCGGCGGCGATTCTGCGTAGCGGCGGGCTTTTGCATTTTGGCCAGCGGTTCATGAGAAATATACAAACCGTGCAAGACAGCGCGCCGGAGCGGCCCCGCACGCTGTTCGAAAAAATTATCGCGCGACATGCCTTGGCCACCGAGCTGACGGCGGCGCATCCCGCCCCGGGCGACGGCGCTTTTGTGCGGGCCGACTGGCGCTTCATTCATGAGTATTACACGGGGATGGCGGCGCACATGCTGCATGCGCAGTTTGGCTCTGCGCTTCAGCTTCAGGATGCATCGTCCATTATCGTATTCGAGGATCACACTTCCTACGTGCAGGAGAGTCCGGTGCATGTGCGGGGCGGACTGGTGCCCAATGTGCAGCGCATGGTGCAGGCGCAACGCGATTTTGTCGAGCAGTACGGTCTGCGCGTGTATCGCACTCTTACCGAGCAAGAAGCGCGCAATGACGACGGCAGCAACGTTGCGGGCATCTCGCATGCGATGATGGCCGAGCACTATGCGCTGCCCGGCCAAGTGGTGGTGGGCACGGATTCGCATACGCCGCATAGCGGGGCGCTGGGCTGCGTCGCCTTTGGCGTGGGCACCACCGATATGGCCAATGCGTTCGTGACGGGCGCGGTGCGCCTGACCATGCCGCAGTCGATCCGGGTCGTGCTCAATGGCCGGATACCGCTGGGGGTCACGGCTAAAGATATTGTGCTGCACCTGCTGGCCCAGCGCGACATTCGCGACGGCATCGGCGTCGGCAAGGTGTTTGAGTTCTGCGGCGAAGCCATTGCACAGATGTCGACCGACGAGCGGGCCACCCTGACCAACATGACGGCGGAGCTGGGCGGCTTTACCGGCATTGTTGCGCCCGATGCCGAGACACAGCGGTTCCTGCGTGAACGGCGTGGCCTGGATCTGGCGCTGGAGCCCTGGATGCACAGCGACGAAGACGCCGTCTACGCTCATACGCTGTCCATTGACTGCGCGACCGTCCCGCCGATGGTGGCGCGCCCCGGCGATCCGGGCAATGGGCTTGCCCTGTCCGACGTGGTCGAGCGGGTGCGCGTCGATATCGCCTACGGCGGATCCTGTACGGCGGGCAAGCGCGAGGACTTTGATCATTATCACGCGGTGTTGCGCTGGGCGGCCGATCAGGGATTGAAAGTGCCTGCGCACGTGGCTTTGTATTTGCAGTTTGGCACGACGCAGGTACGCGACTATTGCGCCGCGCGCGGTTATCTTGATGCGTTCGAGAAAGTCGGGGCGCGAATTCTGCAACCTTCGTGCGGCGCCTGCGGTAACTGCGGGCCGGGTACGTCCACCGATAAAGCCCAGGTCACCGTCAGCGCGATCAATCGTAATTTTCCCGGTCGTGGCGGGCCGGGCCAGGTTTGGCTGGCCAGCCCGTTGACCGTGGCCGCCAGTGCCATTGCCGGCGAGCTGGTGTCGTTTGATGAACTCAGGCGACGGCAGCCATAAATAGCAGCATCCACCTTGTAATGATGCACCAAAGTCCATAACCATAACGGAGACGAAAATGAAAAAAGAACCTGTAGCACGATGTGTTGGAGCCCTGTTCATGGGGGCTGCGCTTGCCATGGCCCAATTGCCCGCATGGGCTCAGACCGGGTCGTCCGACAAGCCTATCCGTATGGTGGTGCCTTTAGCGGTGGGGTCTACCGTCGATTCCGTGGCCAGGGCGGTCGGCCCCGGTTTTAGCGCTGCGACGGGCCATCCTATCGTCGTTGAAAACCTTGGGGGCGGCGGAGGCATCGTGGGCACCACGCAGATCGTCAATGCAGCCAAGGACGGCCTTACGCTGGGCATGATTTCGTCGAATCATGTCATTAATCCAGGGATCTACAAATCGATTCCCTATGACAGCTTGAAGGACATCACCCCGATCGCGGTTTTTGTTACCGTGCCTTTGGTTTTGGTGGCCAAACCGTCGTTGCCCGTAACTAACGTTAAAGACCTTATCGCGCTGGCCAAGGCCGAGCCCGGCAAGCTCAATTATGGGTCGGCCGGCAATGGCAGTACCCTGCATTTGGCCGCTGAGCTTTTTCAGCGCGAAACAAAGGTAGACATCAAGCACGTGCCGTATCGCGGCACAGGCCCGATGGTGATAGACCTGGTTGGCGGCCAGGTGGACCTGGGCTTTGTATCGGTGTCGGCGGCCGCGCCTCAAATCAAGGCGGGCAAGCTGCGTGCGCTGGCGGTGACTACACTTACGCGCGTACCGTCTTTGCCTGACGTGCCAACCATGGTTGAAGCCGGCGTGCCCGATTTCAGTTTCGACGCCTGGATTGCGCTGATTGGCCCAGCTGGCTTGTCTAAAGACGTTGTAGAGGCCAACTATAAGGCGATGAAAACGGCATTGACTTCGTCCGAAGCGCAAAATGCCATTACGGGCCAAGGGCTGATGGTTATGGATATCGGACCCGACGCGGCGCCGGCATTTTTCGAGACCGAGCTGGCCAAACATCAGCAACTGGTCAAACAATCGCAGGCAACACTGGACTGAAGTGGATCATATAAAGATCGCGCTATTGCCGGGCGAGGGTATCGGGCCGTCCATTGTCGCTCAAGCGCGCAAAGTGCTCGAGGCGCTCAGGCCGTTCGGATTTGAGGCGCAATTGGACGAGGGTCTCGTGGGCGGGGTGGCCTACGAGGCTCATGGCCATCCGCTGCCCGAGTCTACGCTTGCTCTTGTGCGTCGGGCGGATGCCGTATTGTTCGGAACGGTGGGCGATCCCCGCTTTGACCGGCTTGATCGCGCATTGCGCCCTGAACGGGCGATTCTGGGGCTGCGGCGCGAGGTCGGTCTGTATGCCAATCTTAAGCACATTACTGTGCCGCCCGCGCTGGCTTCGCTCTCGCCCTTGCGCGAAGAGCGTGTGGCGGGACTGGATTTGCTCTTGATAAGGGAGCTTAACGGCGATGTCTATACCGGCCAGCCGCGCGGGCTGCGCACTGCCGATATCCATGCGTCGGGACAGACTCTGGTTGGAACTCAGGACATGGGTGACGCAATCGTTCAGGCACTAAGGACGCGAAGCCCGAATTAGGGGCGGTGTTGGGATCGCGCGTGGATGCTGGCGTGATTTGCAACCATTATGGCGCTAAATGGACGGGCGGTACCGCTACGCTTAACGCTACCGTTTGAGTCGATCAGGTCGACATTTATCAAGGAACCCATAGCGCTGCAAAACAGCGAAACTGGGCCAGTGTCCCTTCACGACAAATACGAAAAGCCGCGAGGCCGCGTTTATATGACGGGTACGCAGGCGCTGGTGCGCCTGCTGCTTGCGCAAAAGCAACGCGACGAGGCGGCCGGGCTGAATACCGCCGGTTTTGTGTCGGGATATCGGGGTTCACCGCTGGGCGCGGTCGATCAGGAGCTTTGGAAGGCCCGTAAATACCTCGATTCGCACCATATCAAATTCAATCCGGGACTGAACGAGGAACTTGCCGCGACGTCGGTGTGGGGCTCGCAAATGGTTGGCCTGGATTCGAATGCGACCGTCGATGGCGTGTTCGCTCTTTGGTACGGCAAAGGCCCGGGCGTCGATCGCAGCGGCGACGTATTCAAGCACGGCAACATTGCCGGAGCCGCCGGGCATGGCGGCGTGCTGGTGGTGGCGGGGGATGATCACACGTGTAAGTCGTCGAGCCTTCCGCATCAAAGCGAGCACGCGTTCATCGCGGCGATGATGCCCGTGCTCAACCCGTCCGGGGTGCGTGAGTTCATGGAGTTTGGCCTGCACGGATGGGCCATGTCGCGCTACTCCGGCTGCTGGGTGGGTTTCAAGGCGATCACCGACACGATTGAAACCTCGTCTTCGTTCGACATGGACTGCGCCGCGGTGGACATTCGAATCCCGGATACGTATCCGATACCGGCTGACGGTTTCTCGATCCGCTGGCCCGATGCGCCGCTTGAGCAAGAAAACCGCCTCCAGCGCGAGCGTTTGTATGCCTTGCTGGAGTACGTCAGGCTCAATAAGTTGAATCGTCAGCCATGGCTTGTGCCGCAGGCAAAGTTGGGCATCGTCACCACGGGCAAGAGCTACCTGGATACGCGCGAGGCGTTGGCGATGATGGGGGTCGACGAGGCCGAAGCGCAGCGTTTGGGCATTCGGCTTCTGAAGATCGGGATGTCCTGGCCGCTGGAGCCCGACTGCATCCGTACGTTTGCCCAAGGGCTGGACGAGATCCTGGTGGTCGAGGAAAAGCGCCAGATCATCGAATACCAGCTAAAGGAGCAACTCTACAATGCGCCCGCGCAGTCGCGTCCGCGCGTGGTGGGCAAATACGACGAGACAGGGGAATGGGTCAAGGTGCCGCACGACGGCATTTTGCTTTCGCCCAACGGCGAACTGACACCGGCCTCGATTGCCGAGGTCATTGCCATGCGCCTGTCCAGGGTGTTGGGCGAAGAGGCGTTGACGGACGCTGTGCGCGCCTTTCGCAAACCGGCGCCGTCCGCCGCTCCTTGCGGGCTTTTGCCCGCCGAGGCGCCTGTCATGCCGGCGCGCATCCCGTATTTTTGTTCTGGCTGCCCGCACAATACTTCGACCAAAGTGCCCGAAGGCTCGCGTGCGGTCGCAGGCATCGGTTGTCATTTCATGGCGATGTGGATGGACCGCCAGACCGAAACGTTCACGCAGATGGGCGGCGAGGGCGTTACATGGATCGGCCAGGCGCCGTTTACCAAGACGCCGCATATCTTCGCGAACCTGGGGGACGGCACCTATATGCACTCAGGCTCGCTCGCCATCCGCGCCGCGGTGGCGGCCGGCGTCAACATCACGTACAAGATTCTCTACAACGACGCGGTGGCCATGACCGGCGGCCAGCCGGTCGAGGGCGCGCCCAGTGTGCAACAAATCATTCAGCAGGTGGCCGCTGAGGGCGTGCGGGCGGTGCATTTGGTCAGCGACGAGCCGCATCTTTTTTCAGCCGGCGAATTGCCGAGCGGCACGCGGATCCTGCATCGCGATCAGATGGATGCGTTGCAGCGCGAGTTGCGCGATCAACAAGGCGTGACGGTTATCGTCTATGCGCAGACCTGCGCGGCCGAGAAACGCCGCCGTCGCAAGCGCAAGGAATTGGTCGACCCGCCCAAGCGGGTGGTGATCAACGAAGAGGTGTGCGAAGGCTGCGGCGATTGCGGCGTGCAGAGCAATTGCGTTTCGATTTTGCCGTACGAGACGCCGCTGGGCCGCAAACGTACGATCGACCAGAGTTCATGCAATAAGGACTTTTCCTGCGTCAAGGGCTTCTGTCCGAGCTTCGTTACGGTAGAAGGCGGGCAACTGCGTAAACCCGCAAGAAAACAGGCGTCGGCCCCGACCGGGCTGCCAACGCCGGCGCTGCCTGCGCTGAATGCGCCGATCAACATTGTGGTCACCGGGGTTGGCGGGACGGGCGTGGTCACGATCGGCGCCCTGATGGGCATGGCGGCGCATATCGAGGGTAAGGGCGTGCTGGTGCTCGATATGGCGGGCCTGGCGCAAAAAGGCGGCGCGGTCATGTCGCATGTGCGCATTGCGGCGCGGCCCGAAGGCCTGCATGCCGCACGCGTGGCCAATGGTCAGGCGGACGTGCTGCTGGGTTGCGATCTGATGGTGGCCGCCGGCAAGGACGCCGGCCTGACCCTGAATGCCTCGCGCACTCATGCGGTGCTTAATACCGATGTGGCGACCACGGGCAGTTTTACGCGGAATCCGGACTGGCAAATATCGCCCGAGGCGATGGTGCAGCATGTGCGCAATAGCGTGCAGGAGGCGGTATCGGTGGATGCGACCTCGCTGGCTACCGCATTGATGGGCGATGCCGTCGCCACCAATATGTTTATCCTGGGCTATGCTTGGCAGAAGGGCTGGATTCCCCTGGAAGAGGCTTCGTTGATGCGGGCGATCGAGCTCAATGGCGCCGCCGTGGCAATGAACCAGACGGCCTTTGCCTGGGGGCGGCAAGCCGCGGTAAACCTGCGCCTGGTGCGCGAGGCGGCTGGTCTGGACAAAGGCGGGGCCGTCATCATGATGCCGGAGCGGACAAAGTCGTTGCAGGACTTGCTGTCCGACCGGACGAAGCGCCTCGCCGCCTACCAGAATGCGGCTTATGCGACGCGCTACCAGGACTTTGTGCGCGAGATCGAAGCGATTGAACAGGAGCGTACAGGAGGCGACCGGGTCACACGCGAAGTCGCTGTAAGTCTTTATAAGCTCATGGCTTACAAGGACGAATATGAAGTTGCGCGACTGTATATTGAAACGGGCTTTTTCGACCGACTGAAAAAGCAGTTCGAGGGCGACTACAGGCTGCGCTTTCATCTGGCGCCGCCCTTGCTGGCCAGGAAAGACGCCCAGGGACATTTGATCAAGAGGCCTTACGGTCAGTGGATTGTCGGCGCTTACCGCTGGCTTGCCCGCGCGAAAGTTCTGCGCGGCACGGCGCTCGATCCATTCGGATACACCGTTGAGCGGCGCGCCGAACGTGCGGCGATCGGCGAGTTTCAGGCGTTAATGCGACGTATCGTCGGTGAACTCGACCAGGATAAGGCCCGACTCCCGCTCGCGTTGGAGTTGGCGCGTCTGCCGCAAAGCGCGCGCGGCTATGGGCATGTCAAAGAGCGGAATCTTGCCACGGCCCGGCAGCGCGAAGCCGAACTGCTCGCCGACTGGCAGGCGCCGGTACAAATCGTCGAGGTCCAGCGATCCCGGGCATGACCGGGGCAGTGCGGTCGGGCGACGGCGCTTTATGCCGAGCGTCGCCGAAAGTCTCCGGGCGTTTCGCCGGTCCATTGCCGAAACGCCCGAAGAAAGCTTTTTTCGTTGCTGAACCCCGTAGCCACGGCGATTTGTTTAATCGGTTTTTGAGTTTGCCGAAGCAGGTTTTTAGCCAGTTCGTGGCGCACCTCGTTCTTAAGCGCCTGCAACGAGGCTCCCTCTTCGGCCAGTTGCCGGTGCAGGGTGCGGCGCGACATATTCAGCAAATCGGCCAGGCCTTCCGCCTGCGCCGTTTCGGCGGGCCGTGTGCGCAGCAGTTCGCGTACACGCGGAACAAGCAGCCGGTCTCGCGTGTATTGCCGCACCGTCAGGGGCAGGGCGCGCTGCAGCATCGCGCGCGCCGCGGCTTCGTCTCGGGCAGGAGGCAGATCCAGATACCGGGAGTCGAAACTGAAGCCCGCATTGGCGGCGTCAAAGCGTACCGGACCCGGAAACATCAGTTGCACAGAGTCCGCGTGTACGGGGGCGGCGTAGGGAAAGCAGGCCTCGCGCAAGGTGATACGAGAATTTAGAAGCCAGCAGGCATACCCATGCACGAAACGCAGTGTCGATACCAGGCAGAACTCGCGGCTGTCACCCAACGGTTTGATTTCGGTAATGCTCAGCGTGGCCGTGTCGCCTGCGACGGACAGCGTCAATATCAGGTCGTCGACGATAAGCTTGTGATGCCGGCACCAGCGTTTCAACGCAACGCCCAGGGTCGGCGCATATAGCGATGCCCGCGCCAGCATTCCATACGTGCCCCAGGGCAGGCGACGTGAAAACCATCCCAGGGCCTCGTCATCCAGTTGTTGCATGGCAAATGCGGACAGCGCTTCGAATTGCGCCGCCGTAACCCGCGCGCCGGGATCGGGCACGGACTCTGGCGTGATTTGTGCCTGCGCCAGCGCCTGGGACGGATCCATGCCGTAACGCGCATAGGCCTTGATAATGGCATGAACAAAGGCCATGGGAGTGGCCGCGCGCGACACGCCGGGGGCAGGGGCTTGCTTAGGGGTTTTATGGATATCTATTGGCATGATTTGCAACCATTATGGCGCCAAATGGACAGTCGGTAAAGGTACGCTTATCGTTACCATTTGAGTCGACCCGTTCGACATTTATCAAGGAATACATAGCCATGCAATATCCTGGCCTGAACTTCGAGCTTGGCGAGACAATCGACGCAATGCGCGACGCGGTGCACGATTTTGCGCAAAAGGAAATTGCTCCGCGCGCCGCCGCCATCGATCACGACAACCTGTTTCCCGCCGACTTATGGCGCAAGCTCGGCGACCTTGGCGTGCATGGCATGACCGTGGATGAACAGTACGGCGGCACGAATCTGGGCTATCTGGCCCATATGATCGCCCTTGAAGAAATATCGCGCGCATCGGCGTCGGTGGGGCTGTCTTATGGCGCCCATTCCAATCTGTGCGTCAACCAGATCAATCGCAATGGCACCGAAAGCCAGAAGCAAAAATATCTGCCCAAGCTGATCAGCGGCGAACACGTGGGCGCGCTGGCCATGAGCGAACCCGGAGCGGGTTCCGACGTGGTCAGCATGACCTTGCGCGCCGACAAGAAAGGCGACCGATACGTTCTGAACGGCAGCAAAATGTGGATCACCAACGGGGGCGACGCCGATACCTTGGTTATCTACGGCAAGACGGATGCACAGGCGGGCGCCAAGGGCATGACCGCGTTTATCGTCGAGAAAGGCTTCAAAGGCATGTCGTTCGGCGCCAAGCTCGACAAGCTGGGCATGCGCGGTTCCAATACCTGGCCCGTGTTTTTTGAAGATTGCGAAGTGCCTGAGGTAAATGTCCTGGGCGCGGTGGGCGGCGGCGTACAAGTCCTGATGAGCGGCCTGGATTACGAGCGCGCCGTGTTGTCGGGCGGGCCGCTGGGCATTATGGCCGCCTGCATGGACGCGGTGCTGCCGTACGTTCACGAGCGCAAGCAGTTCGGGCAGTGCATTGGCGAATTCCAGCTCATGCAGGGTAAGCTGGCCGATATGTACACGACCTGGCAGGCGACGCGCGCTTATGTTTATGCGCTGGGCAAGGCTTGCGATCGCGCCGGCCATGCGCGCGCCCTGCGCAAGGACGCGGCCGGCGCCATTCTTTATGCCGCCGAGAAAGCGACGTGGATGGCCGGCGAGGCGATCCAGGCTTTGGGCGGCGTCGGCTACACCCGCGAATTTCCCGTCGAACGCCTGTGGCGCGATGCCAAGCTTTACGAGATTGGAGCAGGTACGTCCGAGATCCGGCGCATGCTGATCGGACGTGAACTGTTTTCGGAAACGCTGTAATTCCATTTGCAGATCAAGCGTGAACGCGAAGGTGAAGCGCAGACAGTACCGTTGTACGGCCAGCGAAGCCGACTTCGTTCTCGTTTGATCTGGAATTGGAATGACGACAGCGGACGTGAAATTTTGAAGGAGGTCGCCATGCCAGCCATACAATCCCAACTGAATCCACGGGCGGAAGACTTCCGCGCCAATTCCCAGCACATGCGCAATCTGGTCGACGACCTTCGTGCGAAGGCTTCCGACGTCGGGCAAGGCGGCGGCGAGGTGGCTCGACAAAAGCACAGTGCGCGCGGAAAACTGTTGCCGCGTGAGCGCATCGAAAAGCTGCTGGATCCGGGAGCCCCGTTTCTAGAGGTCGGTCAGCTTGCCGCCTTCGGCATGTACGACGATGCGGCCCCGGCCGCCGGCGTCATCACCGGCATCGGTCGGGTGCACGGGCAAGAGTGCATGATTGTCGCCAACGACGCCACGGTCAAAGGCGGAACGTACTACCCCATGACCGTGAAGAAGCATTTGCGGGCGCAGGAAATAGCCGAACAGAATCATTTGCCCTGCATCTATCTGGTTGATTCGGGCGGAGCCTTTTTGCCGGCGCAGGACGAAGTCTTTCCCGATCGCGATCACTTCGGCCGTATCTTCTATAACCAGGCCAATATGTCGGCCAAAGGCATTGCCCAGATCGCCGTCGTCATGGGGCCCTGCACGGCCGGCGGCGCGTATGTGCCGGCCATGAGCGACGAAACCATTATTGTGAAGGAGCAGGGCACGATTTTCCTGGGTGGACCGCCGTTGGTGAAGGCGGCGACCGGCGAGGTGGTCGCCGCCGAGGATCTGGGCGGCGCCGACGTTCATACCCGTATTTCGGGCGTGGCCGATCACCTTGCCGACAACGACGAACATGCCCTTTTTATTGCACGCCGGATCGTCGCCGGTCTTAACCGGGCCAAGCCGAAATCCGTCGTGCTGCAGGCCAGCGAAGAGCCGCTGTACGACGCCCAGGAGCTGTATGGCGTCATTCCGACCGATACCCGCAAGCCTTACGATGTGCGCGAAATCATTGCGCGCCTCGTCGACGGTTCGCGCTTTGATGAATTCAAGGCGCGTTATGGCGCCACCCTGGTTACCGGCTTCGCCCATTTATACGGAATGCCTGTCGGCATTGTCGCCAACAATGGAATTTTGTTCGGCGAATCGGCGCTGAAGGGGGCGCATTTTATCGAGCTATGTGCGCAGCGCGGCGTGCCGCTCTTGTTTTTGCAGAACATCACCGGCTTCATGGTGGGGCGAAAGTACGAGAACGAAGGCATTGCCAAGCACGGCGCAAAGTTGGTGACCGCGGTGGCCACCGCGCAGGTTCCCAAGCTGACGATGGTGATCGGAGGCAGCTTCGGCGCGGGCAACTATGGAATGTGCGGTCGCGCCTACAGCCCCCGTTTCATGTGGATGTGGCCCAACGCGCGCATCAGTGTGATGGGCGGCGAGCAAGCTGCCAGCGTGTTGGCGACCGTGCGTCGCGATGGCTTTGAGCGCAAGGGTGCAACGTGGTCGACCGACGATGAAGAGGCCTTCAAAGCTCCAATTCGCGCTCAATACGAAGCGCAGGGTCACCCGTATTACGCCACGGCGCGCCTCTGGGACGATGGCGTGGTCGACCCGGCTCAGTCGCGGCGTTTGCTTGGGATGTCTCTGGCGGCCACGCTCAATGCGCCCATTCCGCCAACGCGGTTTGGTGTTTTCCGGATGTGAATCGCACCTACTACATCACACTCGAAACGAAATAGCGCTGCTTTTCACGGATGAAACTGACTATGTTCAAGAAAATACTTATCGCCAATCGCGGAGAAATCGCCTGCCGCATCATCAAAACCGCGCGTCGCCTGGGCATCGCGACCGTCGCGGTGTATTCCGAGGCCGACGCCAACGCACGCCATGTCCGGATGGCCGACGAAGCGATTTGTGTCGGTCCGGCCGCGGCGCGCGACTCCTACCTGTTGCCCGAGCGCATACTCGAGGCGGCGCGGCTCACCGGCGCCCAGGCCGTGCATCCGGGTTATGGCTTCCTGTCCGAAAATGCCGATTTTGCCGACGCGTGTCAGCGTGCCGGCGTGGTGTTTATCGGGCCTCCCGCCTCGGCCATTCGCGCCATGGGTTCGAAGTCGGCCGCCAAAGAGCTGATGGAGCGCGCCCAAGTGCCCCTTACGCCCGGCTATCACGGCAATCGGCAAGAACCCGATTTTCTGGCACAAGAAGCGGCCCGTATCGGCTACCCCGTCTTGATCAAGGCCAGCGCCGGGGGCGGAGGCAAGGGCATGAGGCGGGTAGACGCGCCCCAGGACTTTGAGGCCGCATTGACCTCTTGCAAGCGCGAAGCGCTGAACGCGTTTGGAAACGATCACGTCCTGGTCGAAAAATACGTGGTCAGGCCGCGCCACATCGAGATCCAGGTGTTCGGCGATACCCAGGGCAATATGGTTTTTTTGTTTGAACGCGACTGCTCGGTGCAGAGGCGCCACCAGAAAGTGCTGGAAGAGGCTCCCGCTCCGGGCATGACATCAGAGCGCCGCGCCGCCATGGGCAAGGCGGCGGTTGACGCGGCCAAGGCCGTGGGCTATGTAGGCGCCGGCACGGTGGAATTCATTGCCCATCAGGACGGCAGTTTTTACTTCATGGAGATGAACACACGGCTGCAGGTGGAACATCCCGTGACGGAAATGATTACGGGCCAGGATCTGGTCGAATGGCAACTGCGTGTCGCTCTGGGCGAGCCGTTGCCGATGCAGCAATCCGAGCTGCGTTTATGCGGGCATGCGATCGAGGCGCGTATTTACGCCGAAGACCCCGACAAAGGGTTTTTGCCATCTACCGGACATTTGTTGCATCTGACGCAGCCCGACGAAAGCGCGCATGTGCGTGTGGACACGGGCGTGGAGCAGGGCGACGAAATCACGCCCCATTACGATCCGATGATTGCCAAGCTGATTGTCTGGGACCACGACCGCGATGGCGCTTTGGCGCGTATGCGCACGGCTTTGGCGCAGTATCGCGTGGTGGGCGTGCACAATAATGTCGAGTTCCTGCAGCGACTGGTTGCATGCCCATCATTCGAGCACGCCGATCTGGATACGGCGTTGATCGAAAAAGAAAGCGCCCATCTGTTCCCCCCCGCACCGCTCGTTCCCGACGAGGCCTGGTTGCTGGCGGTGCTATCGGATTTATTGCACGAAAAATCAAACGCGGCGAATTATGCCGAGGCCGACCGCGACTCGCCATGGCGAGCGCTCGACGGATGGCGATTGAATGGTCAAGGCCGGCGCACTATGACGCTGCATTGGGATGAGCAGCAACAATCCATCGACATCGAGCCGGCTCACGACGGCTGGATGCTGGCGCTTGACGGGCGCCGTGTTCTTGTCAAAGGGCAGCTCGGTGTCAATGGGCAATTGAGCGCCTACATCGGCGAACGCCGGGTAAACGCGACTGTCGTCAGTGCAGCCGCGCAGCGGTATGTGTTCCTGGTGGACAGCCGGTGGTGCCTTGTGCGTGCGGAGCTGCTGCATTCGGGCAACGGTCCCGAAGAGGCCGCCGGAGGCCTGCGCGCGCCGATGCCCGGCAAAATCGTCGCCTTGTTGGCCCAAGTGGGCGCTACGGTCGAGAAGGGATCGCCCTTATTGATAATGGAGCATACCGTTATTGCTCCGGCCAAGGGTGTACTCAAGTCGTTTCAGTGCGCGCTTGGCGATCAAGTCGATGATGGCGTTGAATTGGTTGAGTTCGAGGTCGTTGAGTGAAAGAGGTAGCTGTGTAGTCCTTGGTGTCTATATTGCACCGCGATGCTTGCTACCTGGTTTATCCCGGAGGTTCGACGCGAGGATCACTATTGTTGTGCTATCCCGGCGCCCTTGATGACTTCTGCATAGTTTTTATGTACCTCTTGGAGCATAGTGGCGAATTCGGCTGGTGTATTGGTTGATACGCCAAAACCCAGGCTTTCAATTTGCTTCCTGGTTGCGGGGTCGTTAACAACGGCGGTGACATCTTTGTTGATTTTGTCGATGATGGCCTGAGGCGTGTTCTTGGGTGCCAGGATGCCTTGCCAGCTTTCGACGTTCACGGCTGGGTAGCCTGACTCGGCCATTGTCGGCAGGTCGGGGAAAAGGGGTGACCGGTAGTCTGTCGTTACGGCTAAGGCGCGCAGCTTGCCAGTCCTGATCTGTTCGGTTACGGCTGCCAGAGTGATGACCGTGGCATTAATATGCCCGGCCATTACATCCATTGCAGCAGGAGCGCCCCCTTTATAGGGAATGTAGTTCACATCGATACCTGCTGATTTGGCAAGAACTTCGTGGGCAATATGAGCGATCCCGCCACTTGTAGGCAGGCCTAGCGAGAGCTGGCCAGGGTTCTTTTTTGCATAGGCAATGTACTGGCCAAAATCTTTAGCCTCGAAGTCGGGGTGCGCAACCAGAACTTGTGGATTCACCGCCGCACGTATGACGCCGGTTAAATCCTCGAGTGCGTACGGCGACTTGCCTAGAAGAATGGTGTTCAACACGATGGCATCGCTGTGCAGAACCAGCGTATAGCCATCAGGTTGCGCTCGTGCTACTTGGGCAGCGCCAATCGCTCCGCCAGCGCCAGTCAGGTTCTCTACGATGACTGATTGCTTCCAGCGCGAGCCCAGTTTTTCCGAGATTAAGCGTGCAATCTTGTCGGTGCTGCCGCCAGCGGATACAGGCACAACAATGCGTACTGCACGCTCTGGGTAGGAGCCAGCGTTGGTGTTTTGGGCGGCGGCCGTGTTGCCGATCGCGCCGGCAAGAGTCATGCTCAGTAGCGAGAAAATGAGCTTAAATGTTGGTTTTGTCTTCATGTTTGTCTCCTGTTTTTAGTAAGTAATGTGGTTCAAATCAATGTGCTTGAGGAAATCGGTATGTGCTTTTTTCTTGATCATCAAGCTGCGCGATAAGGTTTGTTTCCCACGCCAGATATTGGCGTGCCGCCTGCTTGTTGCCGTCGTGGCGGTCATGTACAAAGAACAGAAAGTCGATGCAGTCTTTGTCTGCGGGAAAATCAGGTGTTGACTCCATTGGGATGCCACTGTTTCGCCATTGCGTTAGATCTGCCCTGACAAAGCTGGCTTTTGAGCGTAAGGACTCTGGCAGTTCAGTTGCAGCCAAGGCGGCCAGTTCAGGCTCGGACGTTATAAAGACGATAGCTTTGTCGTTATTGGGAATGTCGGCTGTTATGCGACTGCGAATCGACCAAATGGCAGCTTTGGGATGTTCTTTGCGATAGGTGGTGCTGGGCCTGATATCGAGCAGATGAATGGCGTCTGAGCTTAGCAGCGCCTTTGCTTCATCAAGCTGCAATTCCGGTAGGGGGGGGGCTATCTTGTTAAGGTCGGTAACGTCGTGGTTAGTGAAGTTCACCTCTTTGGCTTCGATGGCGTCCAGTACATAGGTTTCAAATCCCATTTGGGCCAGCCAACTGCCAGTGAGTCGCGCACGTACGCCATCGGTGTCATACAAAACGACACGGGCATGCCGTACCCCAATATATAAATCCGTGCCTTGCAGTAACTGTCCGCCTTCCGCATGTTGTGCTCCAGGTACTGATTCTTGATTGAATTCTGCAGCGGTGCGTACGTCGAAAAGGTAAGTCGTTCGTTCTGAGTCGGTGAGCCAGGCATGCATCTGTGCGGCTGAGGTCGGGCTGACGCCGTGTTTTTCGGCCAATGCACGAGCGGCTTCACGCCGTAGGGAAAGCGGGGCATCGTCCGCGCTTACATCAGGATGAAATCGTTTGCTGCCGTTTTCAAGTTCGAAGTCATTCAAATACCAGCCTTGTGTACCGTTTTCAAGTGCATATATTGGGTTTTTTATTCCCATATTAATAAGCGACTGGGCGCCGATGATGCTGCGTGTGCGCCCTGCGCAGTTCACCACAATGGTGGTGAGTTCGTCTTGAACAAGCTTATGAATACGGTAGGGTAGTTCTGCGTTGGGGCAATTGATTGCTCCAGGAATAGTCATTTTCTGGTATTCAGGCTGGGAGCGGCCGTCTAGAACAATGAGGTTATCGTTTTTGATGAGGCGTTCTTTAAGTTCTGCGGCACGAAGGCTGGGTGTTTGGTAGACATGCTCGGCCATTTCACCGAATGTTTTGGATGGAACATGCACACCCTTGAACAAGGTATAGCCTGCGGCCACCCAGCCATCGATTCCTTGTTCCAGAACTTTAATGTTCAGGTATCCTAATGCATTCAGCTGGTGTGCGGCACGGTTGGCTAACGCGTCGTTAGCACCAAACAGGACGACGCGAACGGCTTTGTTTGGAAGCAGGCGACTGGCTTCCAGCTCAAGTCGGCTATAAGGTAAATGCGTTGAGTAAAACGGGTGGCCTTCCCCATATTCCCCGTGTTCACGCGTATCGAGCAATGCGATTTCCGTGCCATCAGAGAGTTGTTTCTTAAGTTCTGCTGCGTTAATGTATTGAATCATGGCCGTCGATGGAAAGGTTGTCATTGCATTTATTCTATGCAAGCTTGCTGTCATCAACAATTTAAAAATGTAGCCTTATCTATTAGTGACTCTAATCAAATGAATCGTAATTTTGACCTGTCGCAACTTCGTACATTTATTGCCGTAGCGGAAAGTTCGAATTTTGGGCATGCCGCGCAAGCGGTTCATCGCACGCAGTCGGCAGTGACACAGCAAATACAACGATTGGAAGAACAGCTTGGACTGCCTCTTTTTGCAAAGCATGGTCGCTACAAGAAAATTACGGAGCATGGCGAAAATCTATTGCCTTACGCACGCCGTATCATGGCAATCAATGACGAGGCGTGGCGGACCATGCGTAACAACGACATGGTAGGAGCCGTCAAAATTGGGGCACCGCAAGATGTGGCCGACTCCATTTTGTCACCCTTGCTGTCAAAAATTGCTCGCTATTTTCCGCAATTGCAGATTGAAATACACGTGAACCGCAGCCCAGTCTTAATGGACTCTTTGCTGTGTGGTGAGATTGATTTGTCCATCTCTACTCGTACCGCGCCGCAACTGGAAAGTGTTGTACTAAGAACGTCGCCTACGGTTTGGATTTGCGCGGCAGACTATAGCTATCTTAAAAACAAACCCATTGAGCTCGTGCTGGCCGACGAGCCAAGTTTGTTCCGTAAACTGGCGCTAACAACCCTGGACCAACACAATATTCCATGGAAAATAGCCTATGTGGCGCCCCATATGATCGGAATTAAGGCAGCGATCAAGGCAGGGTTGGGCATTACGGCCCGTTCAGTCGAGTTCCTGTCACCAGAGTTGCGTGTGTTGAGCGAGGAGCAGGGTCTGCCCAGGCTTCCCGATGTCAATTACTACCTATGTATGCGTCGAGACTTGGTGAGTCAGGCAATCCGTCAGGTGTTTGATGCGATTGCAACGCAGGTGTGAAGCACTCCGTAATTTGATACTAACTAAATTCAATGCTCGCCGGGTAGTCCATAGCCGGGAGTTAGATTAACCTTATGAGGAAAGTCATGGATGAGTCCGCCGCAATGAGGGCGTTTGAGGTTGCGCTACAAACCCACCAACCGGTCTTTGAGGAGTTCTTTCTGGCCAGGTTGCTGGGCTTGACGTTCGACTATATGCATAGTCACGTTCGATCTGAAAGATTTTATGTTCAATCCTCAGGGGTCGTTGCATGGGGGCATTATCGCCACTGTGCTGGATATCTCCATGGGGCATCTACTCAACCATGTCCAGGGGCCGGGCATTACCCTGGAAATGAAAACGCAATATGTGAAGGCGGCCAGACAGGGAACAGTCCAGTGCTGTGGCGAGTTCGTCCATCGTGGACGTGGCGTGTCGTTCTTGCGGTCTACGATGACGGACGAAGAGGGGACAGTGCTTGCGTTTGCCACGTCAACCTGGAAGCAACTTAAGCCGACTGTTTGAGGCGCTTATGAAACGCAACTACTGTCTCTGACGATGAGCCTGGGCAACCTTCAGCGGTCTATTATCTAACCACGTTGGCGTTGCTGCCGCGTAAAAGGGGGAAGCGATGAAGACAGATCTAGGGGCGGTCAAGGCGATCGTCTTCGATACCTTCGGTACGGTGGTCGATTGGCGTAGCAGTATCGCGAGCGACTTGTCCGCATGGGGAGTGGCACAGAACATCCATGCTGACTGGGCGCAATTGGCGGATCAATGGAGGGCTTGCTATGGGCCACAAAAAGACCGTGTCCGACAGGGGGAAATTCCCTGGACCAACCTTGACGATCTGCACTACGAAGCGTTATGCGGCTTGCTTCCAAAATTGGGTCTTTCCGCACTCTCAGAAGATCAGCGCAGGCATATCAATCGCGTTTGGCATAGACTGAATCCATGGGCTGACGCAGTAGCCGGTCTGGCTCGCTTGAAGCGACGATACATTCTTGGGCCATTATCCAACGGAAATGTGGCGTTGCTCGTCAATATGGCCAAACATGCCGGTTTGCCATGGGATGTCATCTTCTCGGCCGAGCATTTCGGTCACTACAAGCCCCATCCACAAACTTACCTTGGGGTGTGTCGGCAACTTTATCTGAATCCTGGCGAGGTCATGCTGTGTGCGGCACATAACTACGATCTACGCGCTGCGGGTGGGCTGGGTTTGAAAACGGCCTTTATCGCACGGCCTTCAGAGTATGGCCCCAATCAGGCCTCAGATTTGGTGGCTGAGGCCGATTGGGACATCGTAGCGGCTGACATGCAGGACTTCGCAAGGCAAATGGGTGTTTAGGACGTGAAGCGGTCCGTGCTATACCAAGGGCCATTTACCGCCTCCAGTCAACTCACTCCTTCAATCGCGCCGCCGGCGTGATCTGGCGCGGGTCGGTGCGAAGCTCCAGCAACGCCAGCCCACCCGTATCTTGCGCGCGCTGGAAAGCCGCGGCAAAGTCTTCGGTGTCGGTCACCAACTCGGCGTAGGCGCCGAATGAGCGGGCCAAGGCCACATAGTCCGGCCCTTGAAGGCGTGTGCCGCTGACGCGTCCGGGGTGGTGGCGTTCCTGGTGCATGCGGATGGTGCCGTACATGCCGTTATTGACCACCAGCACAATCAGCGGGGCGCCATACTCGGCGGCCGTGGCCAATTCTTGCGGGTACATCAGGAAGCAGCCGTCGCCGGCGACGCACACCACGGGCCGGTCTTTATGGCGTAAAGCGGCCGCGACGGCGGCGGGCAGGCCATAACCCATGGCGCCGCAGGTGGAGGCCAGTTCGGTGCGGCCGGCGCGGTATTCGTAGAAGCGGTGCAGCCAGACGGAGTAGTTGCCGGCTCCGTTGGTCAGGACGGCATTGTCCGGCAAAGTCTGCGACAAGTGCTTCATGACGCTTGTCAGGTCGACGCCGTTGTGGTCGGCGGTCAAGGCGGGCGCCGCGCTGAATGCTTCATGGTCGGCGCGCGCGGCGCGGGTCCATTCGGACCAGGCGATGTTGGCGGGCGCAACGGCCAGGGCCAGGGCTGCGACGGTGTGGTCGATCGCCGCATGGACGGCCATGTCGGCCTGGTACACACGCCCCAGTTCGCCGATATCGGCATGAATATGGATGAGTTTCTGGGTAAGTTTGGGCGGCGCCAGCAAGCTGTACCCGTCGGTCACCACGTCGCCAAGGCGCGTGCCAATGGCCAGGATCAGGTCGGCGTCGTTTATACGCTTAGCCAGTTTTGGGTTCATGCCCAGACTCAGGTGGCCGGCATACTGCGGGTCGCGGTTATCCAGAAGGTCCTGGCGCCGGAACGCGCAAGCAACCGGTAGATTCCATTGCCTGGCGAATGCGGCCAGGTCCTGGCGCGCGGTCTCGCTCCAGTTCGAACCGCCCACAAATACCAGCGGGCGTTGGGCTTGCGCGAGCGCCGCCATAAGCTGGCTTTGCGTCTCGGTTGCCAAGGCCGGCGCCAGGACGGGTGTCGCGGCGCAGTCAGGTTGATGGCAGGATTCGACCAGCATGTCTTCAGGCAGTGAAATCACGACCGGCCCAGGCCGACCGGATACGGCGGTATGGAAAGCCCGTGCCAGGATTTCCGGGATGCGGTTTGCGTCATTGATTTCGACGACCCACTTGGCCAACGAACCGAACATCGCCTGGTAGTCGACTTCCTGGAAGGCTTCGCGGCCCATGTGGCTTTTGGCGATCTGGCCCACGAACAGGATCATGGGCGTCGAGTCTTGCTGGGCGATGTGCACGCCAATGCTGGCATGTGTGGCGCCTGGGCCGCGGGTAACCATGCAGATGCCCGGGCGGCCGGTCAGCTTGCCATCGGCCTCGGCCATATTGGCGGCTCCGCCTTCGTGTTTGGCGACGATGAGTTCAATTTCCGGCGTGTCATGAAGTGCATCCAGCACTTCCAGATAGCTCTCCCCGGGAACGCAAAACACACGATCCGTGCCGTGTGCACGCAGAGCGTCGACGAGGGCGCGGCCACCGGTGCGTGGCGCAAGCGTTGCGCTGGCAACAGGGGTTGTTGATGCGATGGCATCGGTCATTTGCATTCTCCTTGAAACTGAACAAGCCGGTAAGGGGGCTGGCGCATAGTGTAGAGAGCCTTCGCAGGCTTTCGGTAGTGCCTGGAGTTCATTTCTGATATGAGGAAATCACATGGGGGCGGACCCGCTCCAGCCGGTAGAATCCCCGGACAGGTCTTTGGCAAAGCGCTACGCATGGCAGGCTGCCGAGGATTCAGCCAAAAGTACAGGGGACATTACTTCATGAAAATTACTCAAAAATCATTCTTGCTTTCGCTGATGGGCGCTGTTGCGTTCGGCGTGGCATCCATGGCGCCCGTGAGCGCCGCCGAGAAATGGCCCGAAAAGCCGATTACGTATGTGGTGCCTTTCGCGCCCGGCGGAGCCACCGATATTCTGGGGCGCACATACAGCCAGACCATCGGCGAAGCCCTTGGTGTTGCCGTGGTCGTGGAAAACAAGCCCGGCACCGGCGGCAGCCTGGGCTCGGCCTATGCGTCGCGAGCCAAGCCCGACGGCTATACGCTGGTGGGCGGAACAATCAGCTCCCATGCCATCAACACCAGTATTTATCCCTCTATCGGCTACGATCCGGTGACGTCGTTCACGCCCATCATCTTGACGGGAACCTTGCCGAACGTACTGGTGGTGCGGGCCGACAGCGCCATCAAGTCGGTTGACGATCTGATTGCCAAGGCGCGCGCGAACAAAGGCGGCGTCAGCTTTGGATCGTCGGGCGTGGGTTCGTCCCAGCACCTGGCCGGCGAGTTGTTTGCCAATATGATCGACAGCGAAATGTTGCATGTACCTTATAAAGGCAGCAGTCCCTCGTTGCAGGCCCTGGTCGCCGGCGATATCGATCTGCTGTTCGACAACATTACCTCTGCGGTTCCCTTGATCGAAGCCGGTAAGCTGCGCGCCCTGGCGGTGACGTCCAGCACGCCTGCCGAAGCGCTTCCGGGCATCAAGCCGCTCAAAGAGCTGGGCCTGAAAGACTACGAAGTGGTGTCCTGGCAAGCGGTGTTTGCGCCGGCCGGCACGCCCAAGCCCATTGTCGACAAGCTGTATAAGGTGATGCACGCTTCCTTGCAGACGCCAGCCGTACAAGAGCGTTTCAAGTCACTGGGCCTGACTGTTTCAGGAGCGGGGCCGGAAGAGCTCGGGGCCTTCCAGAAGGCCGAGGTTGCAAAGTGGGCCGAGGTGATTCGCAAGGCCAACATCAAGATCGACTAATCATCCAAAGATGACGCCAGCGGCGTCACGCCGGGCCAGTTGCCCAGCGTGACCTGTTCGTTGATAACCTGTCGTATCGATTGCAGGATGTCCCATTGCCCGATCACCGGCGGCCTGTTGCGCGCCGTGGCGATGGCGATTTCCCGCATGACCACGGGCTCCACCAGACGGGCGGCTCGTAAATTGCCCTGGGCAATTTCTTCCGCTACGGTCGCCAAAGGCAGGATCGTGCAACCGATGCCGGCCTGCACCAGGTTCTTCGTGATGGCTGTGGAGCCATCGCATTCAACCTCGATCTGCAGAGGCGTGTTGCTGTTGGCGGCAAGGCCTTCAGCCAGTTCGCGTAAGCCGTGCGGCGTGCTGGGCAGAACCAGCGGCCTTTCAAGCATTTGCGCGACCGCAATGGTGTCGTCCAGCGGCGTGTGATCGGGCGGCGCCACAAAGTACAGGGGCTCTTGGAGCAAGACGTCGACCTCGATGACGCTGGCCTGATTGGGCACATAGAGCAGGGCGACGTCGATTTTTCCTTCCACCAGCCAGTTGATCAACTGATGGCCCAGCGCCTCGACCAGATGCAGGCGGGTGTCGGGAAAGCGAGCCCGCATGGCGCGGGCGACTGCGGCGAAACTACGTTGTGCGATGGTTGGCTGAGCGGCAATGACCAGTTGCGATGGGCCTTTGTCGGTGAGCGTGACCGCGAGCTTGCGTGTTTCATCCAATGCGTCGGCCACGGCCCTGGCGCGCGTCAGCAGCAGGGCGCCGGCATCGGTCAAGACCACGCCGCGGCCGCTACGATGGAAAAGGCGCACCTTCAGGTCGGTTTCGAGCTTTGCAATGTGGCGCGTCATGCTGGACTGGTCAATGCCCTGTTCGATGGCGGTCCGTGAAATGCTGCCCGATTCGGCGATTCTGACGAAGTATTCAAGTGCGATGGGGTTCATGTGGAGATTTCTCGCTGTGGCGCGGCGCCGGTTAAAAAGCTGACAGGCAGTCCGAAGTCGACGACCTCTTCCAGCACGGCCTGGATACTGCGCATGACGGCGCGCGTATCGTCGCGTCGCATCTGCAAAGAGTAATGCAACGGTTTCAGCTCGGGCCAGTCATGCAAGGGCGTGAGCAGCTTGCGGGCAAGCAGCGGTTCGGCCCATGCCTGAGGCAGGAATCCCGTGCCAAGCGCTTCGATGAGCAGGGCGGACACTGCGCCCCAGGTATTGCAGGTCAAGCTGCGCCCCAGGCTGACACCCGTTCGCGAGAGCCACTCTTCCATCATGCGGTGTGTGCCGGCGCCCGACGGCATGGTGATCAGCGGGGCTTGGTGCAACAACGCCATGGAGTGGTCGGTGTGGGCCTGCAGCAGCGCGGGCGACGCCACCCAGATGAAGGTTGCCGCGCCCAAGGGGCGCGAGACGATGCTGCGTCGGGACGAGAAGCCGGCCGCCAGGGTGAAATCCAGTTCGCCGTTTTCCAGCGCTTGCTCCATGGTGCTGCCAATTTCCACATCGGGTTCCAAGTGCAGGCCAGGGTAGCGCGCGCCGGCCAGGCGAATGAAGCGGGGCAGCCATGTTTGCGATGCCAGTTCCCCTACCCCGAAGCGTACATGTGCCTGCAGTCCCGCTTCATGCTTCACGCTTTGGCGCAAGGCCTCGGACTGGTCGAGCAGTGCGCTGACGCGGGGAAGCAGGGAATGACCGGTCGCGGTGAGCGTGGCGCGATAGGTATCGCGGTCGAACAAGGGTTCGCCCAGCGAGGTTTCCAATTCAGAAATTCGTTTCGATAACGTAGATACCGAGAGATGCAGGCGCTGCGCTGCTACGGCGAAACTGGCACAGGTAGCCGCCCAGAAAAAGGCTTCAAGTTGCTTGAGGGTCACGGGATAGGTCTTTATCTTTAATATTGAATTTATTCGAATAAGATCATAGGATTATTATCGCTATAAATCCACAAGAAACTTCTTTACCATGCTCTTTCATACGCAGAGGCAGCCGATTCCTGCTCAGGTCTTCGTGTTTTTTTACAAACATCCATCTATTTCACTGTGATTCGTACAGCATGCTCAAGCACATCTACTCACTAAACGATTTTGAGCGTCCGGCTCGCAAAAAGCTGCCGCGCCAGTTGTTCAGCTATATCCATAACGGCGCCGACGATGAGGTTTCAATGTCGCATAATCGTGCCGCGTTTAACGAGTATGTGATGATGCCCCGCATGCTGGAAGGGGTCGCGCGTCGCGCACAGAAGATTGAATTGTTCGGGCAGACGTTTGATTCTCCTTTCGGCATTTCGCCCGTGGGCCTGTGTGCGATGTGGGCGTATCGCGGCGATGTCCTGCTGGCCAGCGCCGCCGCGCGGGCCAATATCCCGGCCATCATGAGCGGCGCTTCCTTGATTCCCATGGAAGACGTAGCGCGCGCGGCGCCGCAAACCTGGTTTCAGGCGTATATGCCCGGCGACGCGCAGCGGGTCGACGCATTGATGGCGCGCATCAGCACGGCGGGGTTCAAGACCCTGGTGCTGACCGTCGACCTTCCTGTAATGGTCAATCCAGAACGTTACCAGCGCAATGGCTTCAGTTCGCCATTGCGGCCCAGCATGCGGCTGGCCTGGGACGGCATCAGCCATCCCCGCTGGCTGTTGGGTACGTTCGGCCGCACCTTGCTGCGCCATGGCATGCCGCATTTCGAAAACTGGCGCGCCGAGCGGGGCGCCCCTATCCTGTCTTCCAAGGTAGAGCGCGACTTTCAGGCGCGCGACCATTTCGACTGGAGCCATGTGCGCCAAATTCGGAAGGCTTGGAAAGGCAACCTGATCGTCAAGGGCCTGGTGCGCTGGCAGGATGCGGTGCTGGCTCGCGATGCCGGCGTTGACGGCATCATCGTCTCCAACCATGGCGGCCGCCAGCTCGACGGTTCGGTTTCACCGCTGCATGTGTTGCCGGAGATCGTCAAGGCGGTGCCGGATGTCGTGGTAATGATGGACAGCGGCATTCGACGAGGCAGCGATGTGCTCAAGGCGTTGTCGCTGGGCGCGAAATGCGTCTTCGCAGGCCGCCCGTTCAATTACGCGGCCACCGTCGGCGGACCCGCCGGTGTCGACCACGCCATACAAATATTGCAAACGGAAATTCATCGCAATATGGCGCTGCTGGGAATCAATCGGCTGGATGAGCTGGACGATACCTTGGTGCGGCACGTTTCCAGTTTGCGGCGGGGGTAGTCGCTTACCGTGCAAATGACTCTTAATAAGTGACTTAGCTGCACTCTTTATGAGACTGAAGGTCCGGGTGGTCGATCCAGGTCAGTTCATGCGATCCGGCCGCCGTTCCTTGTGCCCTACTTGTTTTTAGTCTTCCCAGTCTCTCTTCCTACCCTTCCAGAATATGAGTTTTCGGGGCCATGTTTGGCCTCGGAAACTGTCTTGTGTTGACTGCAAAATGGGGAAGCCTAGGCGATTGTTTGTCAAAGGCTAGTGATTTGCTATGTCTCGTGACGGCAGATTGAACATCATGCTGTTTACTCATGGGGTAGCAACAAATCATCGCTTGTCGCCGTGAAGCACCTATCGCAGAATGATTGCAAAGTAGCTCATACGCCGAATTCCATGCTGTAGGTTCAGGTTGCTTACAGGAGCGGCTGCAGAGCGAAAAGCAGCATCGATATTTTCGGAAATAATGCTTCCATCTGAAAGCAATTAATAACTACAGAGAGACAAAAATGACTTTAGACAGCTCACGAGCAATACTGGCATTGGGATGTAAGTTCAGGCTTGGCTTTTTATTATTAGTAATATTTTCGGTGGCGATAACACTGGCTTTTCCCATTACCGTTTCTGCGAAGGAGTTTCCGCAAAAACCAATCAAAGTAATAGTGACATATCCTCCCGGGGGAGGGACCGATGTATTGGCCCGCATCATAGAACCTAAATTGGCTGAAAATTTGGGGCAGTCTGTCATTATCGAGAACAGAGGCGGGGCCGGTGGATCTATCGGTGCAGCTACGGCGGCTCGATCGAACGCTGACGGATATACGCTTTTGTTTATGAGTTTGCTTCCACATACCGCCGTGCAAGGGTTGTACGCCAGTTTAAGCTATAAGCCGATCGAGGATTTTACGGCGGTGAGTAGAGTCGCAACTTTGCCATACGTCATTGTGGTCAATTCAAATGTACCCGCAAAAACGCTTGGAGAACTCATCGAGATGGCACGCTCGAAGCCTGGTGCACTCAACTTTGAGTCAGCTGGGGTCGGAAGCTCAACACATCTGACAGGGGAGCTCTTCAAGAGTACTTTTGATGTCAATATCACCCACATTCCATATAGGGGCGGCGGTCCGGGGTTAGCTGCACTACTTGGGGGCGAGGAAGTGCAAGTCGCCTTTGAGAACCTGGCGGCAATGATGCCCCATATCCAGTCCGGCAGACTTCGCGCGCTGGCTGTAACCAGCAAAGTGCGCTCAACACTATTGCCCGACGTACCGACGGTGGCTGAGTTTGGCAACATAGATTTTGATGTGACAGGAGATTTCGGCTATTTGGTGCCAGCAGGAACGCCCAAAGAGGTTGTTAATCGTCTGAACGCCGCTATTGTGGAAACTATGAAGTCCCCCGATATGATTAAAAAAATAAAGGATTCGGGTGCTGAACCCACATCTTCGACACCTGAAGAGTTTAATGCCGCAATGAGGGCCGAGTCCAAAAAATGGCTTGATGTGATTAAGGCTATTGGTATTGAGGTCAGCTAAACCATTAAAAGGGAACAAGCTGATTAAGTGCCTAGGCATTTTCACGTGATCATTCAAAATAGACGGAGCAACTATGGCGATACTTTTAACCGAGCAGAAGGGTAGTGCGGTTGTCATGACTCTGAATCGTCCAGATGCATTGAACGCATTGTCAAGCAATCTCGCTAAAGAATTAAAGAAAACAATTTTATCTATAGCTGACAGGGCAGACATACGCACGATTGTCATTACAGGAGGGGGCGGCAAAGCGTTTTGCGCAGGTATCGATCTTAAAGAGCGCCGTGAACTTTCAGCAGACGGCAAGTGGACGCAAAGCCGAACACTCTGGGAGTTGCTCCAAGTGATTCGTGAGTCGCCCAAGGCAGTTATCGCTGCCATTGATGGGTGGGCTTTGGGGGGAGGATTCGAGCTTGCTCTCGCTTGCGATCTTCGAGTCGGATCGGAAGAAGCGCATTTTGGCTGGCCTGAAATGACGCTTGGGGCGTACCCGGGAGCAGGTGCGGCCGTTATGCTTCCCCGTCTTATAGGGCCCGCCAGAGCAAAAGAGCTGTTCTTTACCGCACGTCGCCGAATTAATAGCGAGCAGGCACTTGCGTTCGGCGTTCTACAAAAAGTCGTGCAACGCGATGACCTTCTTGGCGCTGCATTAGCCTATGCGAACGATATTGAAAGCACGAGTCCTCTCGGTCTTGCAGCCCTGAAGCAGTCAATTAACCTGGGTGCGGACCTTCCATGGGACGAGGCGGTTGAGCTTGATCAACGGTTACGGCGTCCGTTGGAAGGGACGCGTGACTATGAGGAAGGCATTAGTGCGCACTTCGAGAAACGTAAGCCAATTTTCATCGGGCAATAGCCGTAATCCCCACTCGGTTCTGACGCGTTTTCAATTGTTATTGTTCGAATTAATTAAGATAAAATCCCGGAAGCAACAGGCATGAATCAAACCATTGGAATTACGGCAAAGCCGCTCGCAGGTATAAAGATAGTCGATTTCACTCGCGTATTTGCCGGTCCTTATTGCTCAATGCTACTCGCTGACCTCGGCGCAGAAGTCGTTAAAATCGAAATGCCAGAGGGGGGGGATCCTCTGCGCTCCCAAGGCCCGCCATTCCATCACGATATTGGTCTTACATTTCTCGCCGCCAACCGAAACAAGCGCTCCATTACCTTGGATCTGAAAACTGAACAGGGCCGCGCTATAGCCTATCAGCTATGCATGCAAGCTGATGTTGTGCTTGAGAATTTCCGTCCTGACGTTATGGGCCGTCTGGGGTTGAGTTATGAGCAATTGGCCGCTGAAAATCCAAAGCTCATTTTTGCATCTATCTCGGGTCTCGGTGCCGACGGTCCAGATATGAAACAGGGCGCGTTTGATCTGACGATCCAGGCAATTGGCGGTTATATGAGCATCACCGGCGAGCGCAACGGTACACCGATCAAACTTGGCACCTCCGCATTTGATATCGTCGCAGGGATGAACTGTTATTCCGGTGTGTTGGCCGCGTTGCTGCAGCGTACTGCGACGGGCAGCGGACAAAAAATTGAAACTAGCCTTCTTGAAGGCGAGGTCGCGTTCCTGACTAATGCAGCGCTGGAGTACCTGGTCACGGGTAACAACCCCGATAAATGGGGTTCGGAACATTCCCAGCAGGCGCCTTACAAAGCATTCGAAACGTCAAATGGATGGACGGTCATCGGTGCCGGATATCAGAACCTTTGGGAGGCCTTCGCTAAGGTGCTGGGACGCGAAGATCTACTCGCTGACGAGCGCTTCGTTAATCTCCCTAGTCGCGTTAAGAACCGTGAGGCTTTATACGCAATACTCGATTCGGAAGTTAAAAAACATACGACCCAAGAACTGAATGCGAGGCTAGAGCAGTCAAAGATACCCTGTGCGCCAGTGAATAATATAGAAGAGGTTTTCCAGCATCGGCAAGTTCTACACCGGAACATGCTTTGCTCGGTCGAACATCCTACTTATGGCGAATTGCCACAGGTCGGTCCAGCAACAAAATTTTCTGGTTTTGACGTTGGGGCTGGCTGGACGGCGCCGCCCTTGCTCGGCGAGCATAATGAAGAGGTGCTGGGCGAATGGCTCGGGATGACGTGCGAAGATGTTGCCAGACTAAAAAACGACCGGGTTATCTAACCCTGACTCGACTTATTTCGATATCCGTGCTTCCTCCAGTATCCATCGGCGAAACTTGTCGACTTTCGGGTCGTTACGTTTGTGATCAGCATAAACTAAGCAATAAGCATCGCTGCTTTCAAAGCCGTCGTTAAACAGGATAACGAGCCGCCCAGACTTAGCATCATCTTCGACAAACATTCGGGGAAGAAGTGCTACTCCTAAGCCAGCGGCAGCTGCCTGCATGAGCAAATAGAAATGCTCGAAACGCGGGCCTGTCCATGCATTGGTCGCGTGTGCATGATGTGCCTCAAACCACTGTTGCCAACGATTTGGACGCCTTGTGTGTTGCAGTAGAGCGCCTTTGCCAAGGTCCTGCGGATTTTTAACTGGCCCAATGGTTTCTAGGTATGCAGGCGAACAGACGGGCACGAGCGTGCGTCCGATGAGGGGCTCTGCAACTACGTTCGGCCAGTCGTTGTTGCCATAATGAATAGCAACATCCAATTGCTCTAACTCCAAATCGAACGGCTGGCTGCGCGTACGAACATTGAGGAGAATTTCCGGGTGTTGGCTATAAAAGGAATGCAGGCGCGGGATCAACCACTTAACACCGAAAGCGGACGGAGTGGCTACGTTCAGAATTCCCCCGCGCTCTTGGTAAGCCAGCAGCTTTAGTGTGGCCTCTTGCAGCAACTGCAGTGAACGACGTACGTCTACAGCGTAAGTTCTACCAGCCTCTGTCACGGTAAGCCGCTGATTTACTCGGCGGAATAGTTCCAATCCAAGTTGATCCTCCATGAGCCGTACTTGCCGACTGACTGCACTTTGCGTCAAGTTGAGTTCGATTGCAGCTTTGGTGAAGCTCATGTGGCGTTCTGCTGCCTCAAAGGTGCGTAACGCAGAAAGCGAAGGTAGGTGCCATTGCATGCCAAAAAGTATATTCCAATTGCTCATGACTAGACAACTTCATATCGCTTGCGAGCCTGTGCTGCATCGCTGATCATCTAATCTGCGCTGCAGCATTGTTGCAGCATCGACGAATATAGACGCGACATTCGATAGGTGCTGTCGTTCCAAAGTGGGGTTCTGGTGTGAAACTCAAGACTGAATACTTGCAAACCGATGTGCTGGTCCTGGGCGGAGGTTTGGCCGGCTATCGAGCCGCCCTTGAAGCAAGAGCGATGGGGGCGGAGGTGACGATCGCATACCGAGCGCGCGGCGCCTCACCTTTCGTGATTGGATTTAATGCGCCGTTAGGCCATGCAGATAACAGAGATACGCCGGAGGTTTTTTTTGATGACATGATCCGCGGGGGATACGGGCTTAACGATAAACGTTTAGCACATGTGCTCGCGTATGAGTCGTCCGACGCCTATCACTCTCTGAGCGAGATGGGGGTCCCATTTGCACGGGAGAAAGAGAATGCGAAGAAAGGCTCAGCCAGAGCGCTGCAGCGTCATTTGTCAGGCAACACTTATCCGCGTTCGGTCTACGTCAAGGAAGGGACGGGCCGCGCAATACTTGAAGCCTTAATTTGCAAGTCACATCAAGAAAATGTCCATAGCATTGCGGGACATAAGGTATTGAAACTGCTACGGCACGGCAATAAGGTGATTGGCGCCATCCTGTGGAAACCGCAAGCTGCTGATTCACTATTGGTAGTTGGCGCGCGCTCCGTCGTCGTGGCAATGGGCGGAATTGGGCAATTGTATGCGGACAGCACATACCCTGTTGATGTCGCGGCAGACGCTTTTGGTCTGGTGTATGACGCTGGGGCATGCTTGCTTGACATGGAGTTCGTCCAGTTTGAACCCGTGGTCACAGTATGGCCTGAGGCTTGCCGAGGTATGGAAATGCCTACGGCGATGTTGGGTGATGGAGCACAACTTCGTAATGCCAAGGGTGAGCGCTTCATGATGCATTGCAACCCGCCTCTGGGCGAGCGCGGCATAGAAAAGGCAAAAATGTCTTTGTTCATACAGCGTGAGTTAGACGAAGGCCGTGGCTTTCCAGAAGGAGGAGTCCTCTTTGATACGACCGTCCTTTCAGCCGAAGCACGCAATAGCTATGTCTCTCATTGCAAGCGTCTGCGGGCTGCGGGCGTCGACCCTGCCGTTCAGGCTCCCATTGTGGCCCCCGCTGCGCACAGCACGATGGGCGGTGCTCTTATCGATGAAAACGGATGGTCGGGTGTGCCTGGTTTATATGTCGCTGGTGAATCAGCGGGTGGCGTTCATGGTGCGAGCCGAATTGCTGGAAACGGTTGCACAGATACGTTGGTGTTCGGGGTCGTGGCTGGACGTGGTGCCGTAAACGGAATGCACGAGCGTAAAGCCGGTGAAATCCTGGAAGCTGCGAATGAAGCCATTACCTCGCTTGTCGCGACACGAGGTAATGATGACGCAATCGCGCATAACGCTAAGGAAGTAATCCAAAACTTGATTTCTCAATCGGCTGGAATATGGCGGGCAGACGCTTCTTTGAAGACAGGGCTTGATGGATTGGACACTCTGGATTCGCAACTCCGCGCAGCATCAACATCGAGTACTGCTGAGGTCGTAAAACTGATCGAGGCAAAGCATATGGCAACTACGGCTCGCATGATCTTAACGGCAGCGCTATTACGAACCGAGAGTCGTGGTGCCCACCAGCGTACCGATTTTCCGCTACTCGACGACGACAACTGGCTGCGCCACATCGGTTTTAGAAAGTCCGACGATGGCAGCATGCACAACGAAACAATACCAATACGCTAGGCCGTAGCGATCTCCAATTTTTTAACAAAGACTCTAGAGAAAGAAATTATGAACTTTGAATTGACTGAGGAACAGCGCATGGCGCTTGATGGGTGGCAGCGTCTGGTAGAGCGGGATGTGGCGCCTATCGCCAAAGAATTTCGCGATAAGCCATTTTCGCGTGATGCGGCAATCACTATGATGAAATTGATGACTCCTTATGGGGTCGGGTCTGGATGGGTGCCGGAGGACGGCGGAGGTTTGGGTATTGATTTCTTGACGAGTGGGCTCATGTTCGAGGAGTTAGCCAAGGTATCGCCCGACGTGGCCGGAATCGCATGGGTGTCCGAAGGCGCGTCATTGAAAATTTTTGCAAATGGCTCCGAGGCAATTAAAGAACGTTATTTACCAAAGCTTATGGCGGGCGAAATGATAGGTTGCTCGGCCATTAGCGAACCCGGTGCAGGGTCTAACGTCAGGGATATGCGTACGCGAGCGGTTCGCGACGGAAAGTACTTTCGCATTACTGGCGAAAAAATGTGGACGTCAAACGCCGCAATTGCGGATGTGGTGACCGTGGTGGCCCGAACGGGGGAAGACGAGTTTTCCATGTTCCTTGTCGACCGCGAGGAGCATGGCTTCGAGCCAGTCGAAATTTCCAAGCTCGGATTGAATGGCTGGCCACTCGGGCAAATCGCTTTCAACGACGTCGTTGTGCCTGAAGAAAACCTGCTTGGGGGTCTAGGTGCTGGTATGCGCGAGGCAATGAAGGGGTTTAGCCGCTCACGTTGTTTTGTCTCTTGTCTGGCCTTGGGCATCTCTCATGCAGCCTTAAACGATGCTATCGCGTACTCGAAGGAGCGCCTCCAGTTTGGCAAACCGATAGCTGGGTACCAACTGATACAAGCTATGCTGGCCGAGATGGCAACTGACTTGGCAGCATCACAACTTCTCGTCTATAAGGCGCTGTCAATGTTAGCCGAGGGCAAGCGATGTGATCTTGAGGCTTCAATCGCAAAGTCCTTTACGACCGAGGCTGCACAGCGAATCTCTTCCAAGGCAGTTCAGGTGTTGGGGGCCTTTGGACTCACCAAGGAGTTCCCAGTGGAGCGGCATTTCCGGAACGCGCGCATGTTGACTATCCCAGACGGCACAACGCAGATCAATCAATTAATTATCGGTCGGCACTTGACGGGTATAGATGCTTTCTACTAAATGGCCCAGCGCCAGCACTGCCCGATTTAATTCGTGCTTCGATCATGTCCAACATCACCTGGGCGGCAACTGACAACGACTGATCCTTGCGTTTCACAACCAGGATCGGTCGTTTGTGATCCGACTTCAGGGGGATCGCGACAAGGTCCATTTGTTTGAACTGAAATAAGGTCAATTCGGGTACCAGGCTAATCCCCAATCCTTGTCTGACTAAACCCGCTGCGGTCGCCAAATGCTCCACCTCGAACCCTGAATGCAGCGCCTGCACGTCGTGAAGCAAGATCTCTATATGCTGGCGGACACTGGACGACTTGGCCAAATGAATGAATTCTTCGCCGGCTAAATCAGTCAAGTTGACCACTTTCTTGCGCGCCAGCGGATGATCGTGGCGGCAGACGACATAGAAGGGATCGCTGCACAACGTGCGTGAATCGAACTCGGCGACAGTCGGCCCGGGGGCGGTGAGGGCCAAGTCTGCTTTACCCTGTCGTAATAGCGATAAGCATTGGTCGGATAACGCGTCATGCAGGTGTACCGTTACGGCGGGGTATAAGCGTTTGTACTGCGCAATAACCTCTGGCAAGCCGTTGGCAGCCAGCGAAGGCAAGGCGGCAATGGATACGCGCCCGCGCCGCAGCGCGACATACTCGGACATATTGTCGAATGCGGATTCGATTTCTGCAATGAGCGATTGGGCTGCTTCAGCGAATAACTCGCCCTCGGGAGTTAGTGCGACGTTGCGGGTGTCACGCTCGAATAGCCGGGTGCCGACTTCGGCCTCGAGCTTTTGAATCATTACGCTTAGTGCGGATTGCGAGGTATGACAGCGTTCCGCCGCACGCGTGAAATGTTTTAGTTCGGCTAGGGCGACAAACGCATAAAGGAGCCGGGATGAGATGTTCGCGCGCATAGCCCAAACCCTTTAGATTGAAATATTAATATCAAAATACGATTAATCAATCGAGTTTTTTCATTTTACTTAATTTATTGACCAAGCCACAATCGTTGTATCGATCATTTGGGCAGGCTGGTGTTTACACCGGCGAGATTAGGATCACGGATGAGGCACATAAAAATTGGTTCTGGCGCGGGTTATGCAGGTGATCGCATCGAGCCGGCTGCCGAGCTTGCCGAAAAAGGCGGCATCGATTACCTGGTCTTCGAGTGCCTGGCCGAACGTACCATCGCCCTTGCGCAACGCGCCAAATTGGCCGATCCGGCATCGGGTTTTGATCCGCTTCTTGAAGACCGGATGCGCGCTGTACTGCCGGCGTGCCGCAAAAACGGTATCCGTATCCTCACGAATATGGGCGCGGCCAATCCGCTTGGCGCGGCCGAGCGCGTGCGGGAAATTGCCCGGTCGCTGCGGTTGGCGGGGCTAAAGGTTGCCGCGGTGACGGGGGACGATGTCCTGAGTGTCATCAAGAGTGCTGCTTATATTGACGATACCGGCCAGCCCATCCGTCGATTTGGCGACCGCCTGCTTTCAGCCAATGCGTATATTGGCGCCCAGTCCTTGGTCGAGGCGCTGGCGCAGGGAGCCGATGTGATCATTACCGGGCGGGCGGCCGACCCGGCGTTGTTCCTTGCTCCCCTCATCCATGAGTTCGGCTGGGCGATGGACGATTGGCACCGTCTTGGCCAGGGAACGCTGGTCGGTCATTTGCTGGAATGCGGTGGTCAGATTACAGGCGGCTATTTCGCCGATCCGGGCTATAAAGATGTCAGCGGCCTGGCGCGCCTTGGTTTTCCGATTGCAGAAGTGGCCGAGGATGGCTCGGCAGTGATCACGAAAATCGCGGGCAGCGGAGGGCAAGTGACGGTGGCAACTTGCAAAGAGCAAATGCTTTACGAAATTCACGATCCGCGGTCATATATAACGCCCGATGTCGTGGCCGATTTTTCTGCTGTGGCTATCACGCAGGTCGGTCCTGACCGGGTGCGCGTCGGCGGGGCTACAGGCCGCGCGCGGCCTGAAACGTTGAAGGTGTCGGTGGGGTACGTTGACAGCTATATCGGCGAAGGGCAGGTGTCTTATGCGGGGCCGGGCGCCCTGGCACGCGCACGCCTGGCGCTTGACATAGTCGCCGAGCGCTTGAAGATTACCGGGGTACGGGCCACCGAGGTACGCTACGACTTGCTCGGTGTTAATGCCATGCACGGCCAGACATTGTCCGCCGTCGCGCCCGAGCCATACGAAGTGCGTATTCGGGTGGCGGGCAGAACGGAAAGTTTGAAGGAAGCAACGCGCATTGCGAATGAAGTGGAAAGCCTTTATACCTGCGGTCCCGCCGGTGGCGGGGGCGCGACGAAGTCTGCGAAGGACATTGTTGCAGTGGTGTCCACATTGTTGCCGCGCGACAAGGTAAACACCGCTGTGCATTTCAAGGAGGGTTGACATGCTATTGCGCGAAATTGCTCATTCACGAGCAGGCGACAAGGGCAATATCTCGAATATTTCGGTCATTGCCTTCGATCTGAACAATTTTCCGATAATCGAAAAATACGTGACGGCTGAACGCGTGCAAGCGCACTTTTCAGGCGTTGTGCGTGGCACGGTGGAACGCTATGCGCTGCCCGCGTTGGGCGCCTTGAATTTCGTCATGCGCGACGCATTGGCCGGCGGCGTTACCCGTTCGCTGGCGCTGGACGCGCACGGCAAGACGCTAAGTTCCGCCATCCTTAGCCTGGACATACCCGAATCTGATTGACTCACTGCTGCACCACCCATAAAACATAAAAGGAGACACACCATGAATTTCATCAAGCTGCCTTATCTTGCCGCGCTGTGCCTGGCGCTTACCGCAGGCCCCGCCGCCGCGGAATATCCGGACAAGCCTATCCGCATGATTGTGCCGTTTGCTGCCGGCACGTCAACGGACCAGTTGGCGCGTGCGTTAGGCCAGGCCATTACGCAGGAAACCAAGCATCAGGTCGTCATTGACAACAAGCCTGGCGGCAACGGTTTTATTGGCGCAAACGAGGCCGCACGCGCTGCTCCGGACGGGTATACGATTTTTATCACCACCAACACCACGCATGCCGCGGCGGAGCACCTCTTCAAGACGCTTCCCTACGACCCGGTAAAAGATTTTTCCCCCATCACCGGATTGGGCAAGGGCGGACAAATCATGGTGGTCAGAGGCGATTCCCCTATAACGAACGTAAAAGAGTTCATTGCACAGGCCGAAAAGGAGCCCGGCAAATTGACCTTTGGCAGCGGCAGTTCATCCAGCCGTGTCGCCGGCGAACTGTTCCAGCAACTGGCGCATGTGAAGCTGTTGCATGTTCCCTATAAAAGCAATACGTTTGCCGTAACGGATTTGCTGGGCGGGCAAATCGACATGATGATCACCGACACATCGACGGGCTTGCCGCATATACAAAGCGGCAAGCTGCGCGCCCTTGGCTATTCCGCCAAGACGCGTTCGTCATTGGCCCCCGACGTCCCGACCATCGACGAGGCTGGCGTACCGGGTTACGACATTGGCTATTGGTTTGCCGCTTATGCGCCCGCCAAGACACCCGCGCCCGTTATCGCCAAGCTGAATGAACTGCTTTCTCAGGCGGCAAAAAGCGAGTTTGCCAAATCGGCATATTACGCACGTAGCGGCGTTGAGGTCTTCGTGACATCGCCCGAGGAACTCGCGCAGTTCCAGGCGGATGAAACCAAGAAGTGGGGTGAGATCATTCGCAGCGCAGGTATTGAAAAGGGCTAGGCCCCGGCCAGGTCAACTTGTTTTTGCTAGCGGTCGACCGGGATTTCTTCCCGGGTCAGTCGACTAATTCGATTCCCGGCCGGCCTCATCAAGCCCATCTAGATAACGCTCGATATCCACATCATCGATCTGCTGGCGATCCAGATAGTGCTTGCTGTATTCAAGATATACGCCGCTGGTCAGAAACAGGCGGAACAATTCTGGGTCGATGTGCTGGTTGCGGGCCATGCTGGCCAGGATCTCGATGGATTCGGAAAGCGTTTTCGCCGTCTTGTAGGGACGATCGGCGGCGGTAAGCGCTTCGAAGATATCGGCAATCACCATCACCCGTTCGGCAATACCCATGTCGTCTTTGCCCAGGCGGCGGGGGTAGCCGGTGCCGTCCAGTTTTTCGTGATGGTTGCCGGCGATAGCGGGGACGCGTTTTAGGTGATCGGGCAGGGGCAGGCTGTCGAGCATGATGATGGTTTGCACAATATGCTCATTAATCTTGAAACGCTCTTCGGGGGTCAGGGTGCCGCGCCGGATGCTCAGGTTGTACAGCTCGCCGTAGTTGTTGGCGTGAGCCGGTATCTGCATGTCGAAACCCCATATGTTGCGCGGGTCGTTCTTGTCTACAGGCGGTTTGCGTTCCCCCCACTGAATCCGGTGTTCGGGGCGGTCGGCAAGCAGGTACTCTTCCGCCGGCCACGGCAACGCTGTTGTCGTGGCGGCCGACAGTCGTGCGGCTTCGTGGTGAGCGAGTCCAAGGCGGTTGTCGAAATGCCGCCACCAGCGCCGCGAGCCGATCTGTTTGAGGCGCGCGATGTCAGTGTCGCTCATGAGTTCGCTGCCGATATTGGCGTGGGCGACAACGGCGAATTCTTCTTGTAGCTCGGTGTGGGCCCGCGTCAGGGCGCGTTTTAGTGCGTTTTCATCGTCTCCCGAAGCACGTCCTTGCCAATACATTATTTCGGCATCGCGCCACAGTACTTCGAAGCGAGTGCGTATTTCATGGATGCGGTTGTACTGGGTCTCCAGTTTGGTGGCCTTGTCCATCACGGACTCGGGGCTTGTGATCTTGCCGCAGTCATGCAGCCAGGCGGCAATGCGAAACTCATAGCGTTCGGCATCGCTCATGTCGAAGCGGGCATAGGGTCCGCTGTCGGCATTGATGACCTGATCCAGCAGCAATTGGGCCAAATGCGGAACGCGCTCGCAGTGCCCGCCGGTATAGGGGCTCTTGGCATCAATCGCATTGGCCAGCAGTTGGATGATGGCGTCCAGCAGCCGCTGCTGCGCTTCAATGAGTTGCCGTGTTTCGATGGCCAGGGCGGCGGCGCCTGACAACTCTTCGACGAAATGCCGGAATGGCTGGTGTCCGCTACCCGAATGTACTTCCTCCGGCGTGAGCTGCAGCACCAAAATACCGAGTAATTCCTGATTGCGATTATTAAGCACTACTGTGAGGTAGCGCGCCTGGCTGTCCAATGCCCGGGGTACGGCGGCAATCAGGTCGGCTTGGCTGTGTCCGGCCAGATGCAGTACTTCAGGAAAGCCCGTGCTTTGGTCGCCGGTGGCGAGATTCAGGACGTCCGAATCGTTGCCGTGCAGGTAGACGGCGCCACCGCGAACCCCTGTTGCCTGGACCAGCCGTTCGAGCACCTTGCCCAGCATGCTGTCCATTTGTGTTTCATGACTTAGGGTGAAGGTGATGGCCTGGAAGTTGTTAATGGTTTTAGACATGCTGCCGATTACTTGGCTGAGCTCGCGTATCTCGGTAATTCGCGACTGCACGCCTATTGCGTGGCTGAAATCAAAGTCCGACAGCGTGCTGACCTGGCCGGCCAGCACACGTAGCGGGTGGCCGATGCGTTGACCGAGTATCCAGCCCGCCATCAGAAGCAAGGCGGTCAGCGCGGCCAGCCAGCTTACCTCTTCAAACAGTGCGTGACGCGCGCCGGTCAGCATTTCGGCAGCGGGAACAGTGATCAGAAGCTGGGCGTCGTTCGGGGTGAAGTCCGAGAGAGAAGCCCGCATGCCGTACCATTTCTGGTCGTTGATTTGGTAGAGACGCGGCGCACCGTCTGGTGGAGGGCTCTTGAACAGTTGGGTGAGACTGGGTTCCCCTAGTTCAGCGACGTAGGGCAGACGAAGGTCTGCATCGTTTTGAGCACGTAGCAACTGTTGCGACTGGGGGTGGGCGATGACTGAGCCCTCGTTGTCGAGCACGACAATTTTGGTGCCCGGCGTCATGCGCAAGTCGCGCACGGCGTCGGTGAGATCGCCAATCGAGACATCCATGCCGATCACCGCGGTGCCGCTGAGGCTGCGTTGCGCCAGGGTCAGACCCGTTTCCCGAGTGGTGAAAAACACATAAGGCCGGGTCATGGTGGTGCCCGGCTGATCGATTGCCTCGGCATACCATGCTCGAGAGCGCGGGTCGAAGCGATAGTCGGATTTGGCTTCGGTTTTCAGCAAGGCCAGTTCGCTGCTGTAGAAACGCCATTCGCCCGTTGTCTCGCTGGTTTCGCCCAGGCTCATGCTTTGGACCAGAAAGGCACTGTCCGCGGACGCGTCGAAACGCTGCTTGAGTTCCGCATCCAGCCGGCGCAGCAGTATGAATTCGCCGTTCGGATAACCGACATAGATGGCGCTAAGCATTGGGTTTGTATCCAGGCTTTCCGTGAGAACCGGCAAGCGATCCAGCCGCTGTTGCAGGTTGCTGGCCTGGGCAATAGGGTCGTGGGACAGAATGCGTATCGTGCTTTGCACCGGGTTGATCAACCGCTGGGCACGTTCGTTAATAGTCTTGCCAAACTCCTGGGCCGAGTCCCCCGCGGCGGAGAGCATGATGTGCTGCACGCTGTGATAATTCTTCCAGGCCAGCACACCCCCCAGCAACAAGGTGCTCAGTATGATCGCCAGGGCGATGAAGACTTTCACAGGAATGCTGCGCGTGGTGGGATTCATGGCGGAACGGTCCAGTAGAGACTTGCCGTGGTAACGACGCTTAATCAGGCGACAGCTGAAGAGCAAAGGTGTACCAGATACTAAACCATAACGGGCCGCTCGTCCTTACTTTTAGAAACAAACGTGTTTCGTGGCGCGTACATACGGTTTTGTATTAAAGACTATCGTCGTCATCCAGGTGAAACTTATGGATCAGCCGATGCGCGAGCGGCGCCAGCGTCAGGCCCAGTGTTGCCAAAAACACAAGTCCCACCAGAATGCTGTACAGGGCGAAGAATATCTTTCCGGCGACGCTGACGGGCATGATAAAGGGACCTATGCCGGCCAAGATGAGCGATATATTGAGTATGGCGTCATGCCAGTGAATGGGCTCCAGCCATAAATGGCCCATTACCCCGATGGATAGTGTGATGCCCACGATAGCCATCGCCAAGGCCAGGTGTTTGACCATGCGCAATGCGAAAGTCCAGGTGGGCAATAAAGGCTCAGTTTTCGATTCGTACATGTCCATATCGTCCAGAAAGTAGGCTGGAAATACTTATACGTTATACTCAAAAATGGGTGTTCACACAGTTCAGTGTGGCAGGTTTATGCGACGGTCGGGCCGCCACGCAGCTTTTTGACGACCTATGACCGCACCCACTCTCTTGCAAATTATTGGCGCCACCCTGTTCGGGGTGGCTGTGCTGCATACTTTTTCGACCAAATACTTTGAGCGCCTGGCTCACACCCATCCCCGTCACGCGGGCATTTGGCACTTGCTGGGCGAGGTCGAGATCGTTTTCGGTTTTTGGGCCATGGTGCTGATGCTTTTCATGTTTGCCATGAGCGGTAAACAAGAGGCCACGGCTTACCTGGAATCCAGAAACTTCACCGAGCCCATGTTCGTTTTTGCCATCATGGTGATTGCGGGAACCAAGCCCATTTTGCAGTTTGCCGGTTCGGCCGTACGGCTTATCGCCCGTTATCTGCCGTTGCAGCAGGGAATGGCACTTTATTTCGTGGTGCTCTCTTTTGTTCCCTTGCTGGGATCCTTCATTACAGAGCCTGCCGCCATGACCTTGGCGGCGCTGATGTTGCGTGACACCTTGTTTTCCCGCGAGGTGTCGACAAAACTGAAGTACGCGACCCTGGGTGTTTTGTTCGTCAATATCTCTATCGGCGGCACCTTAACACCGTTTGCCGCACCCCCTGTATTGATGGTCGCGGCAAAGTGGAATTGGGATATCTGGTTCATGCTGGCCAATTTTGGATGGAAGGCGGCCATTGCCGTGCTGCTCAACGCAGCGTGTGCGATGTGGCTGTTCCGGCGTGAATTGGGGCACATGGCCGCCAAGCCGCAAAACCCCATTGCGGCAGTGCCCTTCATCGTTGTTTTCGTTCATGTGCTTTTTTTGGCATTGGTGGTGGTTTTTGCTCATCATCCCGTCGTGTTCATGGGGCTGTTTCTATTTTTTATGGGATTCGCCACGGCCTATCAGCGGCACCAAAGTCCGCTTATTCTTCGGGAGGCGTTGTTGGTGGCTTTCTTCCTTGCCGGGTTGGTCGTTCTGGGCGGTGCACAGCAATGGTGGCTTGAGCCCGTGCTGATGGGCATGGACGCGAATACGGTTTTCTTTGGCGCTACGGCGTTGACCGCCATTACGGACAATGCGGCGCTGACTTATCTTGGTTCACTTGTAGACGGATTAAGCCTGGATTTCAAGACTGCGCTCGTGGCTGGCGCCGTTACCGGGGGCGGCTTAACCCTTATCGCCAACGCACCCAATCCGGCCGGGGCGGCGATTCTGAAGGAAAAGTTTTCGGATAACGCCATTCAACCTTTAGGTTTATTGGTCGCGGCGCTACCGCCGACCTTGGTGGCGATTCTGGCTTTCCGTTTATTGTGAGTATGGAAGGCTGGACCGATATAGGATGGGGACGCTCATGCCGATATCGCAAAGGACGCCGTCTTGACAATAAATGAATTTTGTAACGAAAGTAGTTTCACCTCTATCCGGTGAACTTGAGTATATTGAGCAATGCATGCCGCCGATTTGGCGATATGTATTATCGAAATCTTCATTTTCTAATCGCATAAATCCCGGGGGACGCAATGGGCTTTTTTAGCAAGATTCTGGCAAAACTAGGTATTGGCGACGCTGACGCAGCCTCATCAACGACAACCGACAATGCGCCGCCCGCAGCCGGCGCGACAACTGCTGCAACGCAATCCGCAGCCGTTCCGGTGGTGGATGTGGTGGCCCAACTCGAGCAAAGTGCCGCCGCCAATCCACAAAAGCTGAATTGGCGTACTTCCATCGTCGATCTATTGAAGTTGCTGGACATCGACAGCAGCTTTGCTGCCCGCAAAGAGTTGGCCGCGGAATTGGGTTGCCCGGCAGATTTGATGGATGATTCGGCCAAGATGAATATATGGCTGCACAAGGCGGTGTTGGAACGTATCGCCGCCAACGGCGGCAATGTGCCTCAGGACCTTCTGTCTTAAGCCCTGCGAATCACACTATCATCGGAGTACATCATGCAAATCACCGACACCCTTGCCCAGATTGGCGGTTTACGGTCCATCGCGCAGCAATTAGGCGTTAGCGAGGCACAAGCGGCCAGTGCCGCCGATGCCCTGATCCCCGTTATTCTCGGTGGAATTAAAAAGCAGACGCAAAGCCAATCGCAGTTTTCGGGCGGCGACGGACTGGCCGGCTTGTTGGGGCAACTCGGTGGCGGGGGTTTGCTCGATAATGTGCTTGCATCCCAACCTACCGAGGTCAACCGCGGCAACGAGGTTCTTGGGCAGATTTTCGGCTCTAAAGATGTCAGCCGTGCAGTGGCTCAGAATGCGGCGTCTCAGTCTGGGCTGGATACCGAAATGCTGAAAAAAATGCTGCCCATGCTGGCGATGCTGGTCACCGGATTTATGGCCAAGCGCGGCGGGGACGATGTCACGGCAACCTCGAGTTCGGCGACCGAAGGGGGATTAGGCGGCTTGCTGGGCGGTTTGCTTGGCGGCGGTAGCGCGCCGGCGGCTGGCGCGGGAGCAGGAGGATTGGCGGCTCTGCTGGATCAAAATGGCGATGGGAATGCGCTGGATGACATTATGCGCATGGCCGGCAAGATGATGCGTTAGAAAGCAGGGAGCCAGTCTGCCGATTCTTGGCGGCCTTAAACGCTGTTGAGCTCGTTTTTGAAATCGCCGAATCCGTTCTGATTCGGCGATTTTTTATGGGGATTTACTGACAGCTCTGACCTGCCTTTCTTGTTGTGATCTTTAATTTGTTGAATGATTCGTTCAATTGTTCGAAAAGCCATTCTTTGAAATAAACCATTTTAGGCAGATGAGCCTTTGATTGCAGGTACAGCAGACGATGGAAAGTCAGCAAAGAGGGATCAGTGCCCAATGGCAAAATCAGTTTTCCGTTAGCCAATTCCCGCTCGACAAGCAGCCTGCTTTCCAGCACAACTCCCAGTCCGTCGACCGCTGCGCTGATGGCCATAAATGAACGGTCGAAGCGGGGGCCTTGTTTTAAATCCAGTTCGATAACATCGTGCTGTTTGACCCAGTCGCGCCATGAGATGAGGTTCACGTCAGAATGGATGAGTGTGTGGTGTTGTAGGTCGACCGGCGTATTGATAGGGTGACCATTCTCGACGAGGCTTGGCGAGCACATGACGGCCAGGGGCTCTTTGGGAAAGGGGGCGGTGATCACGCCCGAGTCGGGAAAGACCGGGCCGTAGCGGATATCGAAATCTGCCGCTTCGGCAGCCAAATCAATGCCACCGACAGATGCGTTCAGCCGTAGGCCGATGTCTGGATACAGCGCGCTAAAGCGCGATAGGCGTGGCATGAGCCATTGTGATGCCAGGCTGGGCACGCAATGTATGGTGAGCACATCGCGTTTTCCGTGGCGTTCGAGCCCACGTGTGGCGGTGTCAATAATGCCCAGCCCTCGTGTTACTGCCTCGGCGTAATGACGTCCTGCGTCGGTAAGTACGACGCCGCGATGCACTCGGTGAAAGAGCGTGATACTTAATCTTTCTTCTAAAAATCGCACTTGATGGCTTACCGCCGAGGGGGTGAGGTTGAGTTCCGTCGCCGCGGCGGCAAACGACCCTAGCCGTGCGGCGACTTCGAAGGCCTGGATAGACTTGAGCGGGAGGTTCTGATTCATATCTCTCATGAATTAAATTCACTTATAGGGGCATTTTATTCGTTTGCGGCGATTGGGTGCAATTACTAGAATTCCTAGATAAACTACCGCGCCCCCAGGGTGCTTCATAAAAATATTTGGGACAAAAAAATGCAAGGGTTATTGAACGGAAAGGTTGCCGTTATTACCGGGGCTGCCTCATTGAATGGTATTGGCCGACGGACGGCCCGCGTATTTGCTGAACATGGCGCATCGGTTGTCATTGTTGATCTGGATGAGGTGGCCGCGATAGCTGCCGCGCAAAGCCTGGGGTCGGAACATTTGGGGCTTGCGGGTAATGTAACGAGTCGAGATGAGTGCCAGGTGGTCATTGACGCCGTATTGACGCGCTATGGAAAAGTAGATGTGCTGGTTAATAACGCTGGCATTACGCAACCCGTCAAAATCATGGACATTTCGGGTGATGATTATCAGCGCGTTACCGATGTGTCATTGCGCGGCACGTTGTATATGAGCCAGGCAGCGATTCCGTCAATGCGCAGCAATGGAGCGGGATCTATCATTTGTATGTCGTCGGTGTCGGCTCAACGTGGTGGTGGGATATTTGGCGGGCCGCATTATTCAGCCGCCAAGGCCGGCGTGCTGGGTTTGGCTCGAGCCATGGCCAGAGAACTGGGGCCGGATGGGATTCGGGTTAATTCGCTTACCCCGGGGTTGATTCAGACAGATATCACCGCCGGCAAGCTGACCGACGACATGAAAGCCGAGATTCTTAGCGGGATTCCCTTGAAGCGCTTAGGTGAAGCGCAGGACGTAGCCAACTGCTGTCTGTTCCTGGCTAGCGATTTATCGGGCTACCTCACTGGTGTCACGCTGGATGTTAACGGCGGCATGCTCATTCACTAACACGGACGAATCATGACTACACAACAATTGGCGGCCTTGGCGCATCGTGCATATAAGATTCGGCGCTATGCCTTGCAGATGGGCGAAGTTCAGGGTCAAGGGTATATCGGACAAGCTCTAGGTTATGCCGATGTATTGGCGACGGCCTATCTGCATGCCATGAATATCAAGCCGGATGATCCCGCGTGGGAGGGCCGCGATCGTTTCTTACTGTCACATGGTCATTACGCCATTGCGTTGTACGCCGTGCTGATTGAGGCGGGCATCATTGAGCCTGAAGAGCTAGATACGTATGGTTCGGACGATAGCCGCTTGCCGATGTCGGGTATGGCCAGCTACACGCCGGGCATGGAGATTTCCGGCGGATCCTTGGGGCAAGGATTGAGCATTGCGGTGGGCATGGCATTGGGCCTTAGACAGAAGGGTGGGAAGCAGTTTGTTTATAACTCTATGTCAGACGGCGAATTGGACGAAGGCGCAACATGGGAGGCGGTGATGTCGGCGAGTCATCATGAGTTGCGGAATTTGATTTGTCTTGTCGATGTCAATAATCAGCAGGCTGACGACAATTCAAACAGCGTATTGGCGTTTGAACCCCTGACCGATAAATGGGAAGCTTTTGGCTGGCATGTGCAACGCGTCAATGGCAATGATCTGGCGGCAGTGGTTAACGCATTCGACACCGCACGGCAGTATGGCGGGGCCGAACCCCGAGTTATTTTGTTTGACACCTTAATGGGTAAGGGTGTTCCGTTTCTGGAGCAACGGGAAAAAACGCACTTTATCAGGGTGGATGCCAGTGAATGGCAGCAAGCCATTGCTATTCTGGACGAAGCTAATTTGGGAGGGAGCAACTGATGAACACGGCCACAGTTAAAAAACCAAAATTGACGACTTCAGCCATGATCGCCTCGATTGCATCTGAGGGCCAACGCGTAGAGTCGGCGCCGTTCGGGCACGCGCTGGCCAAACTGGCTTCGGAGCGTTCCGACATTGTCGGCATGACGGCCGACTTGGCGAAATACACGGATCTGCATATTTTCGCGCAAGCCCATCCTGATCGATTCTTCCAGATGGGCATGGCCGAGCAATTGTTAATGGGCTCGGCTGGCGGCATGGCCAAAGAAGGTTTCATTCCGTTCGTGACGACCTATGCCGTATTTGGCACGCGCCGGGCTTACGATTTCATCCATCAGATTATCGCCGAAGAGCATCTCAACGTTAAGATCTGTTGCGCCTTGCCTGGGCTGACGACGGGCTATGGGCCAAGTCATCAGGCAACCGATGATTTGGCTATGATGCGTGCCATTCCTGGGTTGACCATTGTCGATCCATGCGACGCGCTAGATATCAAGCAGGCTGTTCCGCAAATAGCATCTCACCCCGGGCCGGTCTATATGCGTTTGTTGCGTGGTAATGTGCCGGTGGTCCTGGACGAATATGATTACGAGTTCGAACTGGGTAAAGCCAAGTTGCTGTGCGATGGGGCGGATGTGCTGATTATCTCTAGCGGTTTGCTTACGATGCGCGCGCTTGACGTGGCCAAGGAGCTGAAGTCCGACAAAATCGGTGTGGCTGTCCTGCATGTGCCTACGATCAAACCGCTCGATAGCGAAACCATCTTGAAAGAGGCTCGTCGCTCGGGCCGTATGGTCGTCGTGGCTGAAAACCACTCTGTGGTGGGTGGTCTGGGTGAAGCTGTGGCGTCGTTGTTGCTGCAGGCGCGGGTAACGCCCCAATTCCACCTGGCCGGCTTGCCTGACGCCTTTCTTGATGCGGGTGCTTTGCCGACGTTGCATGACAAGTACGGCATTTCCACCGAGGTATTGGCCCAGCGCATCAAGCAATGGCTCAAATAGTTGGCCTAATAATAGGATAAGTAGAGAAGTACCTTTGCATTTTTCGTTTTTTTATAAATATAAGATCTGGAGACATTCAAAATGAAAAAAGTAGTCTTGGGCGCAATCATCGCTATTTCCTTGGTGACGTTACCTGTTTCAGCACAACAGGTGCTTCGCTTGTCACATAACGCCGCACCCGGTAATCCTAAGTCCGATGCTTCGTTATTGTTCGCTAAATTGGTTGAACAAAAGACGGAGGGACGTATCAAGGTGCAAGTTGGCGGAGCGGCGCAGTACGGTGAAGATGTTGAGGCGTTAACCAATATGCGCCTGGGTACTTTGGCATTTAGCGCCAACTCGCAGGGCCCGGTCTCGGGTGTTGTTCCCCAGTTTTCGACGCTTGGCTTGCCATTTTTATTTCGCGATCTGCAACACGCGTATAAAGTCATTGACGGCCCGGTAGGCGAAAAGCTGGGTGAACTCGCTCGGGCGAAAGGTTTGGTGGTGCTGGCACTGTGGGATAACGGTATTCGTCATACCAGCAACAATGTCCGTCCCATCAAGACCCCAGAGGATCTTGCTGGTATTAAATTGCGCACACCGCCAGATCCCATAACTATCGATATTTTTACGGCCCTCGGCGCAAACCCAACACCGTTGGCTTTTTCCGAGTTATATATTGCGCTCCAGCAGGGTGTCGTTGACGGGCAAGAAAACCCGTTCATGAATATTTACTCATCCAAGCTGCACGAGGTTCAAAAATACATCTCGTTGACGGCTCATAAGTATGAAACGACGCCCTTTCTGGCCAGCAAGATTATTTTCGATGGCATGTCCAAGAAAGACCAAGCTTTAGTAAAAGAAGCTGCCGTCGAGGCGGGGCGCTTCAACCGTGAAGAATCACTTAAGTCGGACCTGAAGCTTCGACAGGCCTTTTTGGATAAGGGCCTGGAGATCAACGAAATCGATCCGGCTCCTTTTGCTGAAAAAACGAAAAGCGTTTACGACAAATGGCATAAAAACTATCCCGAAATGGTCGAGCTTGTCATCAGCGAGGCTAAGAAATAATGAGTCGCGGCAACAGTATGTTTCTGAAGGCCGCTACATCACTGGATCGCGCGGTTTATTTCATTTCGGTACTGGCTGCACTTGGCTCGCTACTGGCCATGTTCATCGCTTTGCTATTGGAAGTTATCGTGCGTTATGCCACCCATAGCGGTTTAGGCTGGCCGACGGAGCTGCCTAATCTGCTATTTCCCTGGCTTGTGATGAGTGGTGTGGTGTTGGCGGCGCAACGTGGCCAGCATATTGCAGTCGTTGCGCTGCTAACTGTATTAAGCAAATCAAGCCGACGTATTTTGCTGATTGGTTTGCAGATTACGTTACTCGTGGTGTTTGTCTATCTCGCTGATGTTAGCCTCAAGGTGATAGAGGTGACAGGGACCGAAGTATTCCCCGTCACGCGAATGCCAGCCAAATGGGCCTATATGGCACTGATAGCGGGCTTCATAGGGATAGCCGTTACGGCGCTGACGACAATTATCGAATTGATCTTTGCTGACGATCCCGACACCGTTCGAGCACACAACGCAAAGGCAGACATATGACGTTCGTGATGATGGCAATATTTGCCGTATTGCTGGTGTTGGCCATGCCCGTTGGCTTTGCGCTGGTTATCAGTTCGGGAATCGCAGTGGTCACGGCTGGCGGCATGCCAAGTGTGGTGGCCGTGGTCAAGCTGTTTCAACCGACGCAGAGCTTTCCTTTGCTTGCTATCCCGTTTTTTATCCTTTCAGGTAATTTGATGATGGGGGGCGTGCTAGGTAAAAAGCTCATCGAGTTTGCTACCGCGTTGGTGGGCCGTTTTCATGGGGGGTTGGGCCAAGTTAGCGTAGTGGGTTGCACCGTCTTCGGCGGTGTTTCGGGGTCGGCTGTGGCCGAGGCTTCCGCACTGGGTAGCATGATTATTCCATGGCAGAAGCGGGTAGGTTACCCACCTGCTTTCGGGGCGGCTTCGATTGCCGCATCGTCGGTTATTGCCGGGCTGATTCCTCCGTCTATTGCGCTGATTCTCTATGCCACCGTAGCGAATGAGTCAATCGCATCCTTGTTCCTGGCGGGCGTTTTCCCTGGTTTGTTTTTGTGTATTGGCTTCATGCTGGTTTGCTATTTCAGTGGTCGTTTGCGCGGCTTTCCGCGTTTAGAGCAGGGGCTGACGTTCAAAGCTTTTGTTCGCGCTACGCTGACGGCCTCGCCGGCGCTGGGGATGCCCATATTTATTGTGGTGTTGTTGCGGGCTGGGATTGCCACGCCTACCGAGGTGAGTGTGGTCGCCGTGGCCTATGGTTTTATCGTGAGCTCCGCAGTGTATAGGGATCTTAGCTTAAGGCGTATATACGACGCCTTGATCGGAACAGCTGTAACGACAGGAGTGGTTATGCTGGTGATAGCGGCGTCCAACCTGGTTGGCTATGTGCTGATCATGGAGGACGTGCCCAATACGGTGGCAACTTGGTCAATGGCTGTGCTGAAGTCGCCTGAATTGATCATCCTCATGATGAACTTGATCATGCTGATAGTGGGGATGTTTTTGGATTTACCTGCCGCCATTTTATTGCTGGGCCCGACCTTCGTTGTCATGGCGCAGGCAATAGACCTGAATCTCGTTCAGTTAGGCATCGTCATGGCGATTAACCTGAGTATTGGCCTGTTTACGCCACCCGTAGGCACCACATTGTTTATCGCAGCGGCGATATCGCGGGAGCGTGTAGGGAGCATCGTGAAAGAGTTGTGGCCATTTTACGTTGTTTCCATTATGGCTCTGGTCCTGTTTTCATACATTCCTGCTTTGACGCTGTATTAGATAAGCATCATTAGGTAAATCACAGTTATTTTTCCAGAGAGCGGCTGATTTCCAGCCGGCTCCTGGAGTCTTATTGCCTGGAGTATTTAGAAATGAGCGTAGTAGCCTTTGTAGGATTGGGGGCAATGGGTTTGCCGATGGCCAAGAACTTGTTGTCGAAGGGGTTTGTGGTGCGGGGGGCGGATTTGAGCCGCACGGCACTGGACGGGTTGGTCGAGGCGGGCGGCATTCGGGCATCATCGGCGGCCGAGGCTACGCGTGGCGCCGATGTGCTGGTGCTGATGGTGGTGAATGCCAGCCAGGCTGAAAGTGTATTGACCGAGCCCGGAGTTCTGGACGGTTTGGCAGGCAGCGGAATCGTTTGTTTGATGGCGACCTGCCCTTCCGGAGCGGTGGAGCATCTGAGCCAGTTTGTGGCGAGTGCCGGCAAACGTTTTGTCGACGCGCCGGTATCGGGAGGGGTGGCAGGTGCTATTGCCGGGTCGTTGACCATTATGGCTGCGACAGATACGGCAAGTTTTAATGAGATTCAGCCTGTTTTGAGCGCGCTGGGTGAGCGTGTCTTCCACGTTGGCGAAAAACCTGGCCAGGGCGCCATGGTTAAAACCGTGAATCAGCTGCTTTGCGGCGTGCATATTGCCGTGATGGCCGAGGCTTTCAGTTTGGCGGCCAAGGCGGGTATTGATCTGGAGTTGTTGCTGGAGATCATGCGCGGCTCGGCGGCATCGAGCTGGATGCTGCATGACCGCGGGCCGCGCATGTTGCAGGATACACCTCAGGTAACCAGTGCAGTCGATATCTTTGTGAAGGACCTGAGTATCGTTCTGGAAACAGGTCAGGATGTTCGTGCGGCGTTGCCTATTGCCGCCGCCGCCCATCAGTTGTTTCTGGCCACTTCGGGCCGAGGCGATGGCTTGGCCGATGACAGCCAGGTTATACGCAGTTACCACGTATTAAACAACATCAAAACGCAGTAGGAGAAAACACTATGTTGCAGTCTATAGCCATATTTCAGCCCATGCCGCGTGTGGTCCAGGGCTCGGGCGCGTTGGCGAAGAGCTTGCTGGCAGAGGTTGGGCGGTTCAACGTCAAGAAGATTCTCGTCGTGACCGATCCGGGCCTGGTTGCGTCGGGGATTCCTGGGCGGGTTCGTGATGTCCTCGCTCCTCAATATGACGTGGATATTTACAGCGACGTTGAAGCCGACCCCAGTGTCGAAAGTGTTGATAAGTGCTCAGTCTACGTTCAACAAAACAACTTTGACCTGATCATCGGGTTGGGAGGTGGCAGCCCGATCGATACGGCGAAATGTGTTTCAGTGCTCGCGACTAATCCCGGAAAAACGGTCGATTATCTGGGCATCGAAAAGATAGCCAATCCGGGACTGCCAAAAATCTTTATTCCCACCACGGCGGGAACGGGAAGCGAGGTCACTAATGTGGCCGTGCTTAGCCTAAAGGCTGAGCAGACCAAAAAAGGCATTGTCAGTCGTTACCTTATGGCTGATTGCGCCATCCTGGATGCCGAGTTGACGGTAGGCTTGCCTGGCAAGATTACCGCTGCTACTGGCATGGATGCGCTGACACACGCCATCGAGGCCTATGTATCGCGCTATGCGCAGCCGCTGACCGATTACTTTGCGTTGGAAGCCATACGCCGTATCGGTCGATCCTTGCGTACCGCCGTACATTATGGCGATAACCTGGCCGCTCGCGAAGATGTTCTGGTTGCAAGCCTTTATGCCGGCCTGGCTTTCGGTAGCGCCGCAACTGGCATGGTGCATGGCTTGGCGATGCCGTTAGGCGGCCTTTACAACATTCCGCATGGCATCGCCAATGCCGTCTTGTTACCCCACGTAATGCGTTTCAATCTGGTTGCGGCGACGCAGCGGTTTGTCGATATTGCCCAGGCGCTGGGCGAGCCTATCGACGGCCTGTCGATGCGTCAGGCCGCAGAACGCGCCATTACAGCCGTGGAGTCTTTGTCGGAAGATATCGGTATTCCTCGTTATCTGGACGATCTGGCGGTTCCCCGCTCCGGTATTGACAATATTGCACGTGACGGCATGACCAACTCGCGACAGGTATTGCCCAACCCGCGCCATGTGACTTATGAGGGGTTGACGGCCATTCTGGAAGACGCTTTTCGCGCCGAGACACCCCAATAATGCATATGCGTTACTGCGTTAATTATTAGAAATACGCCCGATCCGATAACGGCCTGGGCACGAAGGAGAACGTTTTGAAACAGTACGAGATGTATATTGATGGTCGTTGGGAGCCGGCGGTATCGGGGCAAAGTTTCGAGTCATTCAACCCTTACACGGGTGAACCTTGGGCGCTGATTCCGAGTGGTAACCAAGATGATGTGGACCGTGCCGTACAAGCTGCGCACCGCACTCTGCATAATCCGCAATGGCGCGGCCTGAGCGCCAGCGCGCGAGGTGCCTTGCTGCGCAAGTTGGGCGACGCATTGGCTGATCATGCGGATCATCTGGCCGAGATCGAGGTTCGCGATAACGGTAAGCTGTTCTCTGAGATGCGTGCTCAAACCAATTATTTACGCGAGTGGTTCTATTATTTTGGCGGTTTGGCAGACAAGATTGAAGGATCGGTTATCCCGACCGACAAGGCGGGACATTTTAACTTTACCAAGCATGAGCCGGTGGGGGTTGTGGCCGCTATCATCCCTTGGAACTCGCCCTTGTTCTTAGCTGCCTGGAAGTTGGCACCGGCACTGGCGGCGGGTTGCACCGTTGTATTCAAACCATCGGAATACACCAGCGCATCGCTGCTGGAATTTGCCCGGATTTTCGAGACAGTTGGGTTTCCGCATGGGGTGTTCAATGTGGTTACCGGTATGGGGACTGATGTGGGCGCGCCCTTATCAAGTCATCCGTTGGTTGCCAAGGTAGCCTTTACGGGCTCTGACGCGACAGGCCGCAAGATCTATGCGTCGGCGGCCGAAGGTATGAAGCGTGTGACCCTTGAGCTCGGAGGGAAGTCTGCAAATATCGTGTTTGCAGACGCCAATCAGGAAAACGCCATCAAAGGGGTTGTATCGGGTATTTTCGCGGCCAGCGGACAGACTTGCGTTGCAGGGTCGCGCCTGCTGGTGCAGCGATCCATTCACGATCAGTTTGTCGAACGCTTGGTCGACTTCGCTAAAACCGCCAAAATCGGTAACCCCATGGACGCTAATACTCAGGTCGGTCCAGTTACCAATCTGGCTCAACTGGAAAAAATAACTGGCTACATTGATATTGCGAAGCGCGAGGGAGCTACATGTTTGCTGGGTGGGAAACGGCCTACTGCGCCAGAGCTTGAAGAAGGCTGGTTTGTAGAGCCGACCATCTTCGCCGGGGTGCGAAATTCGATGAGGGTTGCCCAGGAAGAAATTTTCGGTCCGGTGTTGTCGATCATTCCTTTTGACGACGAGGACGAAGCCGTGCAGATTGCGAACGATAGCGTGTATGGCCTGGCGGCGGGGGTATGGACGGAGGATTTGCGGCGCGCCTTGTTGTTGCCCGACCGCTTAGAAACCGGCACTGTCTGGGTCAACACCTATCGCACAATGAGCTACCTGACCCCTTTTGGCGGCTTCAAACAAAGCGGAATAGGAAAAGAAAGCGGCCAAGAGGGTATCCGTGAATACCTGCGCACCAAGTCGGTGTGGATTTCAACAGCATCTGAAACCCCCAACCCTTTTATTATTCGTTAGGGGTGTAGCACAAGTCTGTTTTGGCCGCCTTCGCTGCCCTACTTACTTGTTTGCTTGTCCCGGAACATCCAGTGCCCGGCGCGTCATGATTAAAAATTCAACCGCAAGAGTCGGAGTGCCTGCAGTTTTTTAAAGGCTTAAATTGACACTTAACAGAATTGAAGGGCGATGTTATTTGTCATAAGGAGTCAGCCATGTCTTACGCATTCAAAACTATGGATTCGCCGGTCGGAAAATTGAAACTGGTCGCCAAGGGAACCCGCCTTTGTGCGATCTTGTGGAAGCACGATAAGCCGAATCGTGTGCGGCTGGGCCCGATGGCACAAGACGACCACCTCCCTGTTCTAATCGAAGCAGAGCGGCAATTGAACGAGTATTTCGCAGGAAAGCGAGAGGGCTTCGAACTTGAGCTGGACTTTGCCGGGACCGAGTTTCAGAAAAAGGTCTGGCAGGCGCTACTGACGATTCCGTTTGGCGAAACCCGCAGCTATAGTGATATTGCAATTCAAATCGGTAACGCTAAAGCGGTGCGGGCGGTGGGGGCGGCAAATGGCAAAAATCCAATCTCGATTATTACCCCCTGTCATCGTGTTGTTGGCGCATCGGGCGAGCTGACTGGATTTGCGGGCGGACTCCCTGCCAAAAAATGCTTGCTTGCATTGGAAGGCCATCATATGTTTCTGTGAGCGGCAGCGCCTGCTTCTAAACATTGTCATAAAGCATCGCGAGACGTTTACGGAGCGCCATGCTTCTGCTGATCCTTTACAGCCAAGGCGGCGGAATTTCGCGCCATTGGCCTGGCAGCAACCCTTCCAGGTTCCACGGCCCTACTTGAACACGAACCAGACGCAAGGTGGGCAGGTTGACGGCGGCGGTCATACGCCGGACCTGGCGGTTGCGCCCCTCATGAATGATCAGTTCGAGCCAGCAAGTCGGTACGCTCTTGCGAAAGCGCACGGGCGGGTGGCGCTCCCATAACGGGGGGGCTTCCATCATTCGCGCCTGGGCCGGCTTGGTCACACCGTCCTTAAGCTCCACGCCGGCGCGCAGGCGCTGCAGCTGCTCTTCGGTCGGCTCGCCTTCCACCTGCACCCAGTAGGTTTTCGCGATTTTGTTTTTCGGACTGGTGATGCGGGCCTGCAAACCGCCGTCGTTAGTCAGTAGAACCAAGCCCTCGCTATCACGATCAAGGCGTCCAGCGGGATATACGTCCGGTACCTGGACGAAGTCTTTGAGGGTCGTGCGGCCGTCCTCGTCATGAAACTGGGTCAATACGTCGAACGGCTTGTTTAGCACCAGCAATCGGGGCTGGGCGGGCGGCGCTTTGGCGGCCCGGCGCACCGTCGATTTGTGCGAGCGAAACGAAAAGGCGGGGCGAGAGACGGGGGCGTTGGGCGGCATGCGTTGATCACCGGCAATAAGAGAAGAACAGTGTACTGCGACTGCGTAGACTGATCGGCGATCTGTTTGCGGTGAAGAGAGCAGAGCACTAGATTTTTTCGTGTGTCTGTTGAATAAATGTCGTTTGTGACGAGTTTGGGCGTCTCCTACAATCGAGCTCTAAAAAATAATTAGAGCTCGAGACAATCTCTTGGCCCGCGTTTAAATCACCCATGGTGCAACGCGATGAATCCACATGGCAGCAAACCCATTTTTTTGATTGGATGTCTGACGGGCCATAAGCCGGAGCTTTTCCGATATCGCAGTTCTAACTCGGAGAGAGGATGACTGTTTTTATTTGCATTGAAGCGTTGTGCAGAGTGGCCCAGATGTGTTTGCGTGTGTGTTCGCCGCGATATCGCTGGACAGGGGATGCTCGTGCATGACTTGTTTTCGGACATGCCGATTGTCGATGCGCATCAGCATTTCTGGGATCCGGTCGCGAATTATCATCCCTGGCTGTGCGATCAATCGCCCGTTCCATTTCGCTATGGCAATTACAGCGCCCTTCGCCGCGCATACCTGCCTCAGGATTACGCAAAAGACGCAGAAGGTCATTCGATTGCCGCGACCGTTTACATCGAGGCCGAGTGGCAACGCGGTGATGCCATCAAGGAAATGCGCTACGTCGAGCAACTGCGGACCGACAGCGGCTTCCCTACTGTAGCGGTGGCGCAGGCTTGGCTGGACAGTCCCGATATAGAGGCGCTTCTACCCCAGTTGGCGAGCTTTCCGTTTGTGCGCGGTATCAGGCATAAGCCCCGAGCCAACCCGGCTTCGGATAGCGATGCCCCCGGGGGAATGATGGATTCTGCCTGGCGGCGGGGTTATGCCAAATTGGCCGATTATGGTTTGCGTTTTGATCTGCAGGCGCCATGGTGGCATTTACATGAGGCGGCTGCGCTGGCACGCGATTTTCCCCTGACGCAGATTATTGTGAATCACACTGGGCTGCCTGCTGATCGCAGCTCCCAAGGGGTGTGCGCATGGCGAGAGGCCATAAAGCAGGTCGCCGATTATCCGAATGTGGCACTCAAAATATCGGGGTTAGGGATCGAGGGGCAGCCCTGGACGGTCTCTGGCAATCAAGAGATTGTGCTGCATGCGATCGAGGCGTTTGGCGTGGATCGTTGCATGTTTGCCAGTAATTACCCTGTGGATGGCTTGTGTGCAAGCTTTGAGACGGTCTTTGACGGGTTTGCCCAGATCGTGCAAGGGCTAAGCCATGCCGAAAAACGCAAGTTATTTCATGACAATGCCATCCGAATTTACGCAATTCGGTAAAGGCCATAACCATAACAGGAGACCAGGATGAATCGAATGGATACCGCATCCGGAGGGGTCATAGCAGGGGGCGGGGCAATATTTCTCTGGGCGGCAGCGCAACAGCCGGATGCGGTCGGACAAGACTATGGTCCGGGATTTTTCCCGTCCCTGATAGCAGGCGGTTTGATCCTTGGTGGTCTTTGGCTCGTCATACGCTCATTGATCGATAGACGGCGGCAAGCTATGGATGCGCCAGACAGCCAAGTTCGTCCAAGTTGGATGGCGGCGGTGCTCATCGTGGCTGTTTTGCTGATGTACGTTGTGGTCGCCGATTTTATGGGCTTCCATTTAACAGCCATGTTGTGCATTACGCCGCTCATGTGGCTGTTTACGCGCCGGTTTCTGTGGTCGGTGGCGATTACGGCGCTGGGTGTGGTTTGCATACATGTGATTTTTTATAACGTGCTCCGGGTGCCTTTGCCCTGGGGCGTGTTGCAGCCTTTGGCGTGGTGATCATGGACACGATTCTTACTGCTTTTTCGCTGGTCTTTGAGTGGGGCACCTTGCTCGCCGTGGTGTTGGCCAGTGTCTTCGGCCTGGTTGTGGGCGCCATTCCCGGGCTGACGGCGACCATGGCAATAGCGCTGCTCGTGCCCATTACTTTCTTTCTTGGGCCGTTTGCCGCAGTGGGCAGCATGATCGCTTGTTCGGCCATGGCGATTTTTGCCGGAGATATTCCGGGGACATTGCTACGCATGCCGGGTACGCCAGCGTCGGCTGCCTATACCGACGAAGTTTATGCCATGACGCGCAATGGCCAAGCCCGATTGGCATTGGGCGCCAATCTTGTGTTTTCGGCAGCCGGTGGGGTGTTTGGTACCCTTGCGTTGATGCTGGCCGCGCCCGCGTTGGCCGAGTTTGCCACCGGATTCAGTTCGTTCGAGTATTTCTGGATGGTTATGCTCGGACTGACTTGTGCCACCGTCGTCGGCGGATCGGATATGACCAAGGGGCTGATCAGCCTGTTGATCGGTCTGGGTATTGCCACGATCGGGATCAATAACCCGGCCGGCGCGTTACGGTTTACGTTCGGCAGCATCAACCTGACGGGTGGTGTGGACTTCATCTCGGCCATGATAGGTTTGTTTGCCGTGTCGGAAATTTTGCGTTATGCACGAAGCAATCATCAAAAGTCGATGCCCAAGCAGCAGGAGTTCGGTCATCTTTTTTCCAATACGTGGACGTTGACGCGCAAGTACTGGCCCCAGCAATTACGTGGGAACTTCGTTGGGGTGTTGGTTGGCGCGCTGCCGGGAGCCGGGGCGGATATTGCCTCATGGATTGCCTACGCCGTCAGTAAGAAATTCTCGAAAACCCCGGAGAAATTCGGCACGGGACATATCGAGGGCGTAATTGAAAGCACATCGGCCAATAACGCGGCGCTGGGAGGGTCCTGGATACCCGCCATGGTGTTCGGCATTCCAGGGGATACCATTACCGCGATTGTGATCGGCGTGCTGTATATGAAGGGCATGGATCCCGGGCCAAGTACATTCATTTCCCATCCCGAGAAAATCTACGCGATTTTCATCTTGTTCCTGTTCGCCAATCTACTGATGGTTCCCCTTGGCTGGATAGCGATCAAGATGTCCTACAAAGTCTTGTCTATTCCACAAGCGACCTTGATGCCTTTGATTTTGCTGTTTTGCATCGTTGGTGCTTACGCCACTACCAACTCCGTCTACGGGGTTCTCTTGATGGCGATATTCGGCGTGTTGGGCTACTTGATGGAGGCACGCGGGTTCCCCGTTGCGCCCGCTATTTTGGGTTTGGTTTTAGGGCCGATGCTGGAAGAGTCATTCGTCAATTCCATGATATCGGCTGACGGTAATTTGGCGGGACTGGTCAGCCGTCCCGTCGCCGGTTCGCTGGCGCTGCTCTGCGCCTTCGTGTGGATATCACCGCTTATAAGCAAAGTAGTCAAAAATTTCAGGAAACCCCGCCTGAAGTCGATAGGTGTTCCAGGGGTTTGAATCGATCGGTGTTGGGGCTCGACGCATCGCACCTGCCGGCCTTTGATAATTAGAAAGAGGAAAGACATGATGAAGAATACTCGTATTGAACGCCGCCGTTTTCTGCAAAGCCTGGCGGCGATGTCTGTGGCGCCGTCAGCCATGTTGCTACCGGGGACGGCATTTGCCGCGTATCCAGACCGGCCTATTACCTTGATCGTGCCATGGGGGGCAGGCGGCGGCGCCGACATGGTGGCGCGCTCAATGGCCGGCAACATGGAGCGTGATCTGGATCGTCCGATCAATGTCGTTAACCGGACGGGGGGAGGTGGTTTGGTCGGACATAGCGCGATTGCCGCGGCGGCTCCGGATGGTTACTCCCTAGGTATCGCTACACTTGAAATCTGTTTGTACAAGCTGATTGGTCTGGGCGATATTACGCCGGCCAACTTCACGCCGCTTGCTCGCGTAGGGTATAACCCGGGTGGTCTTTCGGTGTCGGCCGACTCCCCCTACAAGACCATCCAGGAGTTGGCGGACGCGATCAAGGCTGCCCCCGCTGGAAAATTCAAGGTGTCGGGGGCCGGCGTAGGCAGTAGCTGGCATATCAATTCCGCCGGCTTTATGCGCGCCATCGGACAGAAACCGAGTAATTTGCGATGGGTGCCCAGCCAGGGCGGCAGTCCTGCATTCCAGGAACTGATGGCTGGAAGTATCGATATTGTTGCTGCATCTCCGTTGGAGGGGCGCTCCCTTATCGAAGCGGGGCGTATACGTCCCTTGGTGATTACCGATAGTCAACGTCTTGCTGTATTCAAAGACACGCCGACCATGAAGGAAGCGTTTGGGGTCGATTGGGAGATGGGCAGCTGGACTGCTCTGGTTGGTCCTAAAGGCTTATCTCAGGACGTCATTCAGCGCATTTTGCCGGCGGCTAAAAAATCTCAGGATTCGAAAGAGTTTCAGCAAATGGTGGATCGAGGCTACGTCAAAGTCTGGGAAACTGGTGCTGAGCTGGATGCCTTTCTGAAAAAATTCGGCGAAAGCGTGGAGCCCTTGTTGCATGACCTGCAATTGATCAAGGCTTAACTTGGCTGCGGGGGCTCATGCTTATTGGAGCCCCCCTGACAGACATCATTGTTGGCGGAAGGAGCGACTATGTCATCGGTAATTGGATTCATAGGTTTGGGCTTGCTTGGGCAAGCGATGGCATTACGCCTGGTCAAGCAAGGTTTTACTCTGGTTGTCTGGAATCGCGAACCTGAGCGTTCTATTGCATTGGCCGATGTCGGGGCCAGGGTCGCCAGCTCCCCTCAAGAGGTGGCTGAGCTATGTAGCGTGATTTGTGTCTGTGTGATTAACGGACGGGCTGTGCACGACGTGATGTTCGGTTCTCAGGGAATTACCCTGGCGAGCCAAATGGACCGCATCGTCATCGATTTTTCCACGGTGCCCCCCGATGAAACGCGTGAAATTGCCACGGCAGCCGTAAAGCACGCAATAAGGTGGATGGACGCCCCGCTATCGGGGGGGCCGGCAGCGGCGCTAAAGGGCGAGCTGACTGCTATGGTGGGAGGCTGTGCGGAAGACATGAGCGCCACCAGCCAAATTTTTTCAGCGGTGGCTAACCGGGTCACCCATGTCGGCACGGTGGGCAAGGGTCAGGAAATGAAGGTCGTTAACCAAGCGCTAGTAGGTGCGACATTCGTGATGCTGGCCGAAGTGCTGGCGCTGACACGGGGTCTTGGACTGGATCCGGCTATTGTGCCTCAGTGCCTGGAAGGAGGCTTTGGGGACTCGGTTGCATTGCAACGTGTTTGGTCGATTATGGCGGGCGATAGATTCGATCCGCCTACCGGCCGTGCCGCCCAATTGCTTAAAGACTTGCATCATGTCGATGAACTGCGCGGAAAATGCGGTTTGACCCTGCCAGTGGTCGAATCGGCCATCGGGCAATACGCTTCCTATGTACAGGATCAGGGCGGTGCGAGCAGGGATACCTTATCTATTTCGCGAATGTATCAGCAGCAATAGTGCAGGCTTCGGGCTGAAGGGCGAGATTACGGACTATTTGTTGCCGACTCGAGATCGGTCGCACTGGATTCCCTGGCGGCTTCCCGGTGCATCCAATCGACGAACGTAGCGATGTGCATGTCTTCCGCACGCTCTTTCGGAAACACCATATAGTAGGCCGAGTCGACCTGCAGCGAAATGTCGAAGGGGCGAACCAGACGTCCGAGTTCAAGGTCTTCGGCTACCCAACTGTTTTTGGCTAGGGCTACACCTAGACCGTCGATGGCGGCATTAATAACCAGATGGCTTGGTGAGAAGGAAAGGCCGCGTGCCGCATCGACGTCGGGAACGCCTGCATGTTGTAACCACGAGGACCAGTGCGGATTGCTGCCATCGGCATAGGTGCTGCCATCGTGCAGCAGCGTGTGATGCTTGAGGTCGGCGGGAACCCGCAGAGGTCGATCGCCGTTAATTAATGCCGGGCTGCAGACGGGAAACACCTCGACCGCAAGGCAAAGTTCCGAGTGAAGGTTGGAGTAATTGCCCCTTCCGTAGCGGATTGCGAGGTCGAATTCGTCATGAGCGAAGTTTAACGCCCCTGAAACGGTCGACACATGGATATCGATTTCTGGATATTCTTTGACAAATCGATCCATGCGGGGAATGAGCCATTTTGCGGCGAAGGTCGGTGGAATATCGACACGCAAGATCGATTTGAATTGACCATGCAATTGCTGGGTGGCGTCGATCAATACCTGAAACGCCTGCTGTACCGCAGGCAGATAGCTACGGCCGGCGGAGGTTAGCATCAAAGACTTGGCCTCACGCAGGAATAAGGCCATGCCCAAATGCTCTTCCAGCGTCTTGACCTGATGGCTGACCGCGGATGGCGTTACGCACAGCTCATCGCCCGCCCGCGTAAAGCTTAAATGGCGGGCCGCCGCTTCGAAGGCTCGTAAGGGATTCAGAGGAGGGATGTAACGCGCCATATTGAGGGCCCCGTTTTTTAGTCTACATGGGCGAAATCACCACAAAATCGGCTTGACCGACAGATGGTGATTGTTGTGCGTCATTCTAGGAGAATTAGGCGCTTTTATCAATGTTTTAGCGTGTTTAGCTGCACTCCGAAGCCATTGCGTTATTTCGTTGATGTGCCGCCTTACTGTCCGATAAAATTGGCCCGGGTCTTATCAAGAAACGCTTGATAGCCGATCTTGTAGTCTTCGGTATCGAAGCAGGCATAACATTCATCCAGCTCTTCGTCGGTCAGGACAGGCATCGGGGCCAGACGGTTGATGAATTTTTTATGCCAGCGAGCCACCAGAGGCCCGCCGGTAATAATACGTTGTGCGCTGCTTTGCACTTCGGCTTCGAGCTCATGGTCTGGAACGACACGCGTGAGCAGTCCTTTATTCAAGGCCTCTTGGGCGTTGAAAATTCGCCCCTCCAGCAGTATTTCAAGTGCGCCGGCCCGGCCGGTCAGCGCCATCAGTCCGTAAAGGTCGGAATAGGACATCACCAAACCCAGGCGTTTAACCGGCACGCCGAAGCGGCTGATGTCCGAGCTCAAACGCAGATCGCAGTTTGACGCAATTTCAAGACCGCCACCAACGCATGCTCCCCGAATGGCCGCAATGGTTGGGTGGCGGCAGGTTGCAATGGCCTTCATGGCGCTGTGAGCAGCGGTGGCGTAATGGCGAGCCTGTTCGCGGCTGGCACGTACGTGCGTGAACTCTTCCACGTCGGCGCCGGCGGCAAAGGCGTCGTTGCCCGCTCCGCGTAAAACGACGCAGCGTAGCTCAGGGTCTTCAGACAGTGAGTTGAATGCCTCACTCAGTGATTCCCACATATTCAGCGTTAACGCATTCAGTTTTTTAGGGTTGCTAAGGATAACGGTAGCGATGCTTTCGGACCGTTCGATGAGTATGGCATCAGTCATAAATAGATTCCTAACAGGGATACATGGAAGCGACAGGGCGGCTATGTACTTGCAACGTCTTGTCGGTCTAGAGCATGCCGCGCCGATGAAGGTTGCGCATGAGCGCTGAAATGCCGAATGTCCAGGGAGGCAGCGACTCGGAGTGGCGCACGGTGTTAATAAGCGTCCCTAGCCGCGGTGTCGAAATAATGACGCGATCGCCTACTTTATGCGTGAACCCCTGGCCGGCGACGTCGCGGTCATTGGTTGGCGCAAACAGCGTCCCGGTAAATAGCATCAGGCCGTCAGGGTATTGATGGTGCTTGCCAATGGTTTGACTGACCAGATCCAACAGGTCGCGGCTGATTTCTTTAAGCGAGCTGCGTCCTTCCAGTGAGTAGCCCTGTTCATCGCTTATGGATAATGAAATCTCTAATGCGCGCGCATCATCAAGTGAAAAATGGTCATCAAAGAGGCGAATGAATGGCCCTATGGCGCAAGAGCCGTTATTGTCTTTAGCCTTGCCTAATAGCAATGCGCTTCGGCCCTCAATATCGCGTAGGTTGACATCGTTACCCAGGGTGACGCCCCGGACCCGACCTTGAGAGTCAACCGCCAGGACGAGCTCGGGTTCAGGATTGTTCCATTCCGATTTCTGAAGAATTCCGATTTCTTCACCGGAACCGACCGACGAAAGGACGGGCGCCTTAGTGAATACCTCGGCGTCCGCGCCGATGCCGACTTCGAGGTATTGAGACCATAGATCATTGGCTTGCAGGTACTCTTTGACCTTAGCTGCTTCGGGCGAACCGGGTTTGACCTTATGAACGGCAGCGCCGACTATTTGGCCGATACTGTCACGAATCTGGCCGGCTTTGAGCGGGTCACCGGAGGCTTTTTCTTCGATAACGCGTTCCAGCATGCTGCCCGCGAAGGTGACGCCACACGCTTTGATGACTTGCAAGTCGCAGGGTGCGATAAAACGCACTTTGTCTTGGCGTTGCGTCAGGGTGTTTTCGACCAGTGTATTCAGCGGCCATTGGCGCTGTCCTGCCTGTTGGCTCACGATGTTGATAAGGTTGTCATGTTCAAACAATGCGCTTGTCGTGGGAGCAACATGGGTGATGTCTGCGACAACGTCACCGCGTATTGCTACGACGCAGGGGCCACTATCGGGGCTCGGATCAATAATGCGCCCGATGAGGTTGGCTTGCTGCCAGTCGTTTGGTAAAAAATCGTGGACAGTGAAGTTCGTCATCATGGCGTTTGGCTAAATCTTAAAGGGTTATCAAGGCAGTGCGCATCGATATCGTTGACATCCTTCAGGCCCATGAGCGTCATGGAGGTGGCCAGCTCGCTCTTCAATATCGTGAATAGCTTATCCAGGCCCGCGCGTCCTCCACACGAAAGTCCGTATAAATAAGGTCGGCCAATCAGGCAGAAATCGGCACCTTGTGCGAGCGCTTTGATGACATCCTGGCCTGATCGTATGCCGCCATCCAGAATCACTTCGGTTTGTTTATTAACCGTCTGTGCAATACGGGGCAGGCTGGAAATGGTCGAGCGCACGCCGTCCAACTGCCGCCCGCCATGGTTGGATACGATAATGGCGTCGCAACCGCAATCGATTGCTTTCTGGGCGTCTTCCGGCGTCAGTATTCCTTTGATGATCAGTTTTCCCTTCCACAGCCCGCGTATCCACCTGACGTCATCCCAATTGATCGAGTCGTCGTACTGCGAGGCGCACCATTGGGCTAGTCCCGTGATATTGCCTTTGGCCTGAGCGAGGATTTCTTGCAGATTGCCAAATGTGCGATTGGGCGTTTTCGACATCCGGTACAGCCAGCCTGGCTTGCTTAGCGTGTTTAGAATGTTTGAGCCGGACAAACGAAAGGGAACGCTGAGCCCGTTCTTGATATCTTTATGCCGTTGTCCCGAGGTTGGCAGATCCACCGTTAGCACAAGGGCCGAACAGTCGGCGGCCGCCGCCCGGTGCACCAGCGTTTCAGTAAAGGCGCGGTCTTTCATTATGTACAGCTGGAACCAGTATGGATACGGATTGCTTTGACGTAACTGCTCCATGGAGCAGATCGAGACGGTACTCAGCGCATAGGGCAGATTCCAGTCTGCCGCCGCATTCAATGCGACGATTTCTCCATCGGGGTGATATAGACCGGCAAGGCCTGTAGGCGCGATCCCTATAGGCAAGGCGTACTCGCGCCCCATGAGTGTCTTGCTCAGGGATTTATCCGATACATCGACCATGACGCGTTGCTTGAAGAATAACTCGTCGAAGTCGCTGGCGTTACGTGCCAGGGTTTGCTCGGTATAGGAGCCGCCGTCCATGTAATCGAATAGCGACTTGGGCAGTTTTTTGCGGGCCTGTTGCCGAAGGTCTTCAACGTTCGTGATGATGGTCATGGCTCTTAGCGTTTGACGGCGTCAAAGGCGCCCTGATCTTTGAAACCCTGGATTTCGGCAGCGCTCAGGCCTATCTCTTCCAGAATGGCATGCGTATGCTGGCCGAGCAGCGGTGCGGGGTACCGAACTTTCTGAGGGGTATCGCTCAATTTCACCGGAAAGCCCAGCGACTTAACCCTTCCTTCGATGGGATGATCGATCTCCATCACCATATTGCGCGCTTGCGACTGCGGGCTTGTCAGCGCTTCATCGTAGTTGTAGATCGGCGCGGCAGGGACGCCTTGGGCGAGCAGCCGTTCGACCCACTCATCGGCCGTCGCGGTGGCGAAGCTGGTTTCAAGCTCCGCAATAAGCGGAGCCCGATTTTTCAAACGCTCGACGTTGTCTGAATAGAGTGGGTTTGCGACCAGATCCTGTCGGCCAACGACGTCGCACAAACTTTCCCAGAGTTTCTGGTTGGCGGCGCCCATGACAAAGTAGCGGTCCGAAGCGCGTACAGTCTGATATGGGGCGCTCATGCGGTTGGCGCTTCCAATGGGGGCCGGAAGTTGTCCTGTGCCCCAGTATTCCGCCGTTTCCCATATTGAAAGCCCCAATGCGCTTTCAAATAAAGAGGCGTCTATGTATTGCCCGAGACCGGATTCCTGGCGACCGATAATCGCGCTCAGTATTCCATAAGCGGCAAACAGTCCGGACCCTAGGTCGGCGACGGGAACGCTTGATTTGACCGGTGGGGTGTCTGGATGCCCCATTACGCTCATGACGCCGGACATGGCTTGCGCAATCAGATCGAAGCCGGGTCGGTCAGACCAGGGGCCGGTCTGTCCGAAGCCCGAAATACTGGCATACACCAGACGCGGATTAATCGCCTTGAGCGTTTCATAGTCGATCTTGAGCCGTTTCGCGACACCGGGCCGATTGTTCTCCACGAGAATATCGGCGCTTTTGACGAGTTTGTAGAATGCGGCTCGGCCTGCTTCGTTTTTAAGATTGATTTCAATGCTGCGCTTGTTGCGATTTAAAGCCAGAAACCCGCCGCTGTCGTCACCCGAGAGCCGAAACCCCATGGCCCGTCGGGTCTGGTCGCCCACGCCAGGAGGTTCAACCTTGACCACGTCTGCGCCCATGTCGCCCAAGAGCATGCAGCAATAGGGGCCAGCCATGACCTGGCTGACGTCGAGTACTTTAAGGCCGGATAGAGGAAGCTTCATTAATAGTATCTGCTTGGAAAAAATAGTGAACGTCACGCCCGCGGGCGTGCTCATGTTCTGTAAAGAGGGGAAGTGGATAAGACTAGGCAGCCACCTTGGCCTCTTTGATTAGCTTGTCCCACTTTTTTTCTTCTGCAATGATGAAGTCGGCGAAGCGTTGCGGTGTGCCGCCGCCTTCGACGGCCCCTTGTTTGAGCAGCTGTTCCGCCACATCGGGCATGGCCAATACCTTGTTGACGTTGAGATTGAGTTCGTCAACGACCTGGGACGACAGGCCCGCCGGCCCCACCAACCCATACCAGGTGCTGGCGTCGAAACCGGCGAATCCCTGTTCATCCATTGTGGGGATGTCAGGAAATGAACTGACGCGTTTGATATGGGATTGGGCCAGTGCAATCAAACTGCCATTGGCCACGTGGGGAGCGGCCGATGGCATGGTGTCGAAACTGAAGTTGATTTGTCCGCCAATAAGGTCGGTGACCATTGGGCCTGATCCCTTGTAGGGAATATGCAGTACATCGACTTGGGCCATGAACTTGAACAACTCAAGCGCCATATGCTGTGCGGAGCCGTTACCTGCCGAGCCGAAAGAGATTTTCCCCGGATTGGCTTTACATAACTTCACCAGGTCGGACACTGACTTCACATTCTGATCTTTGTTACCGACGAGCAGCAAAGGGGTAATACCCACCAGGACGATGGGAGTGAAATCTTTCTGTACGTTATAGCGAAGATTCGGGGTCAGGGCGGGAGCGATGGAGTGGCTGCTGAAATTGGCCATGAGCAGGTTCGAGCCATCGTTCAGTTGACGTGCCGTATGTTCAGCTGCAATGACACCGGCTGCGCCTGGTTTATTTTGAACGACAACATTACGATTGAGTAGTGGATTCAGTTTTTGAGCCAATAGCCTGGAAACGGTGTCTGTACCACCCCCGGCAGAAAAGCCTACGACCATGTTGATGGGCTTGTCGGGCAAGGCTTGGGACAGCACTTTGGGCGCGAATGCCAGTGCCGCCGTCATCGTCAAAAAATGTCTTCTGTTCACGGGGTTATCTCCTTAAGGTTTGTTGGGGCTGGCTCATTTGTTTTTATTTCGGCCAATCGATGCAAGCCAGTGTACAAGTGGGGTTTTGGGGCCTCAACGTATATTTATTAAGCCATGCTTCAAAAAATACTCGGGCTGGATTGGAGTGTTTTTTAGATTGAATTTCGGCCCGGAAACGGCACCTGGCCTGCGTTAACGCAGGCTGTGTTATTTGTTTTTCTGGACGGATTGGGAAGCGGATCGGGGAGTCAGGCCCTGGCGCGAAATGCCTGGGGTCGAGGAAACGAGTCGGCCGTGGCATCCACACCGCTGTAGAGCGCGGAAAAATATTGTCCCGGTGCGGTCAGGTCGGTCTCCCAGTGATTACCGCTTGCCGCTTGCGCGTTGTAGATCAGGGCGACGACGGTGCCGCCGTTGTCGCGGTGTTCCGTTTTGGATATGAAAATGCGGTTGTTCAGGAATTGCGTGAGGGGATTATTTATGAAGATGCGGCGGTACCGGGCATTGCTGGCGGGGGCGGGCGCATTGAACAGGAACTCGCAGCCGTCGATGACGTTGATGGTGCCAGGGGCCAGGCAGCCCAGGGTTTGCTGATCGGCCTGGTCGGATACGAACGTGCAGCGTCTGGCTTCTGTGGTGTTGGCTTTGTTATTGATCGAGTACGACGGAAATAGCGGGGCGTTTTCGAACCGGCAGGATTCGAATCGGGTTAGTTTGGTGGCGGGCAAGACGTCGCAGGTGCGATGGCTGGGGCGGTTGTGGGTGTCTTTAAACAAACACGAGGTGAAGGTGACGGGGTAAGGGGTTTTTTCAAGAGACGTGCCTACGTACTGGAAGCCCAGGTTGCTGACGAACCGGCAGTTCGTAAACTGGATATCGCCGGTGTAGTCGCTGACCTTGGGTGGGGCGTAGTTGGGTTCGATGTCCACCCCGGCGGTGGGGCTATGCGAGCCGTACAGGCCGGTCATACCGGTTTCACTGAAATCGCAGTCGGTAAACGTGGCGTAACGCAGTTGTATGATCGACACGCCTTGTCGGCCGTTGTTGGTGAAGCGGCAACCGGTGGCGGCAAGCTGCGTGCTAATGATGTCGGCGTAATGGCTGATGTATAAGCCGTCTGAGCAGTAATGATGGATGTGCAGGTTCTGCAGTTCAACATGCTGGCAACCCATCAAAAATACGCCATGAGAAGGCCCCTCGACCAGGCGCTGATCGCCTTTGTGTATCGTCGCCGCGCCGCCGTCAATTTCCAGGTTACGGATGGTCAGGTTTTGGCAGCCTAGAAACAAAAAACCGACCTGGGTGGCATACGATCGGGTGTACTTGCCGGTGGTGTAATCGGAGGTGCGTGTCCAGCCTCCTTTCATCACGATTTGGCTGCCATTGCCGTCAACGACAAGCCTGTCAAGGCCTTTAAAGGTGAAGTTCGTGATGGTGTTTTTAGTGGCTTTGCCGCCTATCTTGTATTCATCGACGTAGTACGTGCCCTTGGGGAAGAGGAGCGTTCCGCCGCCTGCTGCGGACAGGGCCGCGATGGCTTTTTGTATGGCCGGGTAGTCGTTGCTGACGCCATCGCCTTTTGCGCCGAAATCCTTGACGCTGAAGCGTCGTGTGTTCGGGCTCGCGCGCGAGCGATTGCCGGGTTTGGCGTTTGCTGCTTGGGCGGCGTTTGTTGCTCCAAAGATCGAGGCGCCATAGCTGACGCAGACCAGCGCAATATGTTTGAATAGTTGTCGCCTGCTTATGCCCATTTTCATCACCTTGCAAAGGATTTTGAAACCTTGGCATCCATCATTGGCCTTAGCGGCTTTTGCGTTCTTGTTTGATAGATGGCTGGAACACTATACCGTTTTCAGTCGGCGTCGCGCCAGTGGGCGGATGGCTATATTTTGTTAGTGAGGCGGGCGTCAGATGATGGCTTGCAAGCCCTTGTCGGCAATGATATTGAGCAGCTTGAGTGCCGGTCCGGCGGGACGGGTATCACCTTGCTCCCATTTGCGTACGGTGGATGCCGTGGTGTGCAAGTGATGCGCGAATACGGGCTGGCTGAACCGTAATTTTTCCCGTAGCTGCTTGATGTCCGCAGCACTGAATTCCCGCACTGGCGACGGGCAGATCGCGTCGAACTCGCGCATTGTCACCTTGCTGATTGCGCCGGCATTGTGCAATGCGGCCAGATCGCCGCGTAGGGATTTAATAATCTTGCTTGTCACAATCAACCTTCAGTAAAACGCCCGCCTGCAATGCCTTGAGCAGATTTTCAGCCGACAGTTCCAGAAACAACTTACCTGCAAATTGCAGTGCTTTTTTTCATCCGGTGTGATGTTTGCCTTGTCACTTTTAGGGAATCCGTGCAGGAATACATAGCGGCTGCCGATTCGGGCCGAGGCCTTCTTCCATCTCTTTGGCCGCCTTGCACACGGCGGCATCAGGCAGCTTTTCGCCTGCTTGCCAACGCTCGAAGCTCTTTCGCTTGAGAATATTCATACCGCCTCAACTTTCAAATATACCCGTAACGGGTATATTTGTCTAGCCCTGCCGCAAGTGCTTAGAGGGCTGGAGTGGTCGGTGGCGGAAGCGGCCATAGTCGTAGTTCACGCAAGAATCCTTGTGTGAACTACGTAGTGAAGCACGTTACGTCGGTACCTACACGGCCAAAGCCGCCTGCTTTTGCTTAAGCAGCGACAACGCGGTGTCTTCGATCATGTCTTCCTGGCCGCCGATCATGCCGCGCCGGCCCATTTCAACCAGGATCTCGCGGGCGGGAACGCCGAATTTTTGTTCGGCGCGCTTGGCGAACAGTAAAAACGAGCCATAGACGCCGGCGTAGCCCAGCGTCAGTGCATCGCGGTCCAGACGGATCGGGAAGTCCATGATGGGCACGACCAGGTCCTCGGCGACGTCTTGGATCTTGAAGACGTCGACTCCGGTGGGGATGCCCATCAGTTCGCACACGGCGACAAGCACTTCCATGGGGGTGTTGCCCGCGCCTGCGCCCAGGCCGGCGGCGGCCGCGTCGATGCGGTTTGCACCGACTTCGATGGCGGCAAGGCTATTGGCCACGCCCATGGCCAGGTTATGGTGGCCATGAAAGCCCAGCTCGGTTTCGGGCTTGAGCGCATCGCGCACCGCTTGCAAACGCGTTTTGACGGTGGCCGGCAAAAGATGGCCTGCCGAGTCGGTGACGTAGATGCAGTTGGCGCCGTAGCTTTCCATCAGTTTGGCTTGCGTGACCAGCCCTTCGGGGCTGTTCATGTGGCTCATCATCAGGAAGCCGACGGTGTCCATGCCCAGCTCCCGCGCCCGGCTGATGTGCTGTTCCGACGTATCGGCTTCGGTGCAATGCGTGGCAACGCGAATGCAGTGCACGCCGAGTTCATGCGCCATGTGCAGGTGATCGACCGTGCCGATGCCGGGTATCAGCAGCGCCGACACTTTTGCTTGTTTGAGCACGGGGATGACTGCACCCAGGTACTGTTCGTCGCTGTGTGCCGGGAATCCGTAATTGACCGATGCGCCGCCCAGGCCATCGCCGTGGGTGACTTCAATCAGGGGGATGCCCGCGTCGTCCAGGCCGCGGGCAATGGTGGTCATTTGCTCGAGCGTGATCTGGTGACGCTTGGGATGCATGCCGTCGCGCAAGGTCATGTCATGCAAGAGGATTTTCTTGTCTTGGTTGTTCATTTTGTTCTCCCTTTTACTGGGCCAGCGGTTCGGTCGCAGACGAACGGCTCAGGATTTGTTCGGCAAACATCTCGGCGGTGCGCGCGGCGGCGGCGGTCATGATGTCCAGGTTGCCTGAATACTTGGGCAGGTAGTCGCCCAGGCCCTCGACTTCCAGATAGACCGTGACGCGATTGCCGTCGAACACGGGGCCATTGACCAGGCGGTATCCGGGCACGTATTTCTGCACTTCTTCGATCATGGCGTGAATTGATGCCGTGATCTTGGCCTGATCGGGTTCGGTTTCAGTCAGGCAGTGCACGGTGTCGCGCATGATCAGGGGCGGTTCGGCCGGATTCAGCACGATAATCGCCTTGCCGACTTTGGCGCCGCCTACTTTTTCGACTGCGCCGGCCGTGGTGCGGGTGAATTCGTCGATATTCTTGCGGGTGCCGGGGCCGGCGGACTTGGACGATACCGTAGCAACGATTTCACCGTACGCGACAGGTTGCACGCGCGATACCGCATACACCATGGGAATCGTGGCCTGGCCGCCGCAGGTCACCATGTTCAGGTTGCTTTCGCCCTTGCCAAGGTGTTCTTGCAGGTTGACCGGCGGTACGCAATAGGGCCCGATGGCCGCAGGGGTCAGATCGATCATCATCACGCCCAGGGCGGTGAGCTTGTCTGAATTTTGTTTATGCACGTAAGCGCTGGTGGCGTCGAAGGCGATCTGGATATTGTCCGCCTTGACATGCGGCAACAGGCCGTCCACGCCGTCGGCGGTGGTTTTCAAGCCCAGTTCGCGGGCGCGCTTCAGGCCATCGGACTCGGGATCGACACCGACCATCCAGACCGGTTCCAGCACAGGACTGCGCATCAGCTTGGCCAACAGGTCGGTGCCGATGTTGCCCGGTCCGATAATGGCTGCGCGTAATTTATCTGCCATGATTTACTCCAGGGTTGTCTAAACGGAAAAATAGGGTCACGTGCTTTCGTTCCTTACACGCCCATGAGGTCAAGAAATACTGTGGACAGCCACGGCACATAGGTAATCAGCAGCAACACGACGATCATCGACACGATGAACGGTATGCTGCCTATCGCGGCTTTTTCCAGGCTGGTCTGGCCGATTCGGGCTCCGACGAATAGGTTCACCCCCACGGGCGGCGTTACCATTCCCAGAGCCAGGTTGACGATCATGACAATGCCGAAGTGGACCGGATCAATACCCACGGCGACGACGACGGGCAACAGAATCGGGGTAAGAATAATGATGGCGGCCAGTGTTTCCATGAACATGCCAACAAACAGCAGCAGCACGTTGATGAGCATCAGGATCAAAATCGGACTTTCGGTCAGGTGCACGATGTAGTCGGCGATCATGACCGGAATGCGTTCAATGGCCAGCATGCGCCCGAAAATCGTGGCCGTGCCCACAATGACGATGACCGTGGCTGACGTTAGCGCCGAGCCGGCAATAATGGTGTAAAGATCTTTTAGCTTAAGTTCTTTATGCACGAAGACGCCGACGATAAACCCGTAGATCACGCCAACGGCAGCCGCTTCGGTGGGGGTGAAAACCCCGCCATAGATGCCGCCGAGAATAATGATTGGTACCAGAAGCGCCCATTTGGCGTCGTAGACCGTGGCCAGGATTTCGCGCGCGGAATAGCGTTTTTCGGAACCGCGGTAATTATTTTTGCGTGCCTTGATATAGGCCGTGGCGATCAGGCCGATGCCGACCAGCAGGCCGGGAATGACGCCCGCCAGGAACATCTTGGTGATCGAGACGTTGGCCGACACCGCATAGATGATCATGGGGATGCTGGGCGGGATGATAATGCCGATACTGCCGGCCGCGGCAATCAGGCCGACCGAATAGCCTTTGGCGTAGCCTTCGCGGGCCATGGCGGGCAGCATAATGCCGCCAATCGCCGCGACGGTGGCCGGCCCGGATCCCGAAATGGCTGCAAAGAACATGCAGGTGACCACGGCGATGATCGCCAGGCCGCCGGTGTAGCGCCCGAACAATACGCTGCCCACGTTAAGCAGGCGTTTGGAAAGCCCGCCGTGTCCCATCAGATCGCCGGCCAGAATGAAGAAGGGCACGGCCATGAGCGGGAAGGAGTCGATGGACGTGACCAGGCCCTGGGCAATATAGCTGCTGCTTACTTTGCCGCTGTAAATCAGGGCGATGGTCGAGGCCAGCCCTAGCGAGATGGCCACAGGAACACTGATGATCAGCAGGACAATGAAACAGCCAAACAATAATAACGAAACCATTAGTTGCTCCCTTGGCGCATCGTTTGCATTTCTTCGAGGATTTTTTGCAGCAAGCGCAAGATCACCAGGCCGAAGCCGATTGTTGGAGCAAGGTACATATAGCCCATGGGCAGACCCATGGCTGACGATTTCTGGCCAAAGGCGAATATTTTCAGCGTGAGCGCGTAGCCTTCTTTCATGACCAGGGCGGCAAACACAATAAAGATGACATGCGACAGAATACGTGCATAAGGCTTGAGCGTTGCCGATAGCCGATCAGTGGCTGCTTCGACGGCAATATGCGCGTTTTTCTTGACGCCGTAGCTCACGCCGATATAGGTCGCCCATATAAAGCAATAGCGCGCGAGCTCTTCAGACCAGGCCAGAGAGTCGTGCATGACATAGCGCATGAATACTTGTACGCCGATAAGGATCGACATGAGCGACAGAAGAAACACCAACAGCATTTCTTCCAGGTGGTTATCGATGAATTTGAACATGGAGTCCTCTGGACAGCGCGGCGTTTCGGCATTCTGGCCGCGAAAATACTTTCGCAGCCAGAATGCTAGATGCCATGTAGAGTAAGCAAGAAGACGGTTAGCTGTTGGCCGCGGCCACGACTTTGTCTACGATCTCATTGCCAATTTTTTTCTTGACGATGTCGTGGATGGGCCCCATTTTATTGGCGAAGGCCGCATGTTCTTCAGGTGTGAGTTCCGTGATGGTGACGCCCGTCATGGCCGCGGCGGCTTTTTCGTCGGCCTTGATCGCCAAGTCGCGCTGGTACGCCGTGGCGTGTTCGAAGGCGCTGTTCAACAACTTCTTGTCGTCGTCGCTGAACCGGTTATAGACGTCCGGGTTGATCAGCACGGGCCACGGTGAATAGACGTGGTTCGTCTTGGTAATGTACTTTTGAACCTCGTAGAACTTCATGTCGTAGAACAGATTGATCGGACCTTCCTGGGCGTCGAACGTGCCTTGCTGAAGCGCTGTAAACAGTTCGCCGAACGCCAGCGGAGCAGGGTTGGCGCCTTCTTCTTTCCAGGCGGCGATGTGCACTTCGTTTTCCATGGTGCGCATCTTCATGCCCTGGAGGTCGGCGGGCGATTTGATGACTTTTTTGTTGTTGGTCAACTGGCGAAAGCCGTTTTCCCAATAGCCAAGGGAGTGAATGCCGACCTTGTTCAGGCTGCTCAGCAAGCCTTTGCCGATTTCGCCGTCGAGTACGCGATAGACGCTGGGGCGGTCCTTGAAGACGAAGGGAATGTCGAGGGCGAAAAATTCTTTGTTGAAGTTGCCCAGCACCGCGGACGATACGAAGGCCATGTCCAGGTTGCCCAATTGAATGCTTTCAATGAGTTCGCGCTCGCTGCCCAATTGCGAATTAGGGAAGATTTCAAGGGTGATGCGGCCTTGCGATTTTTCAGCCAGCTCTTTACCCAGGAACTCCAGGGCCTGGTGCCCGGTGCTGGTGGTGGAGCTTGAGTGGGCCGCTTTCAGGACGGTTTTGTCATTGGCGGCAGCCTGGCCGCTTAGGCCGAGCGAAAACGCACACAGCCCCAGCGTAATGGCCGTAGCGCGCATGATGTTTTTAGAACGTTTGAATAGCATTGAGTCTTCTCCACAAATAGGCTGATGCGCGAGCCTTGCATAGGCAGCGCGCTTGTTCTTTATTTGCACAAAAATGGTTGGATACAATGTGTCCAACTAGGCTTTGTGCAATGCTGATGTTTTCTTGACGCTGATCGTCAATTCTAAGTTAGCGTTAAAATATTATCAACTATTGAAATAATATCTCAATATGTGAGATTAACGGCGGGGCCTGAAACGCCTGTGGAAGAAGGATTACTCATGACATCACCTATTGATACCGTCTCGGCCAAGGTCGACGGCCCTGCTTTTGTGAATCTGCTGCAGGAGGCGCTCGGCAGTGACCAAGTGCTAAGCGGGGCGGCCATCAGCGACAAATATTTGGCGGACTGGAGCGGTGAAAAAGGCAGTGATCCGCTCGCGCTGGTGCGGCCGCGCAATACCGCGGAAATCGCCAAGGTCATGGCGCTTTGCCATGCACACTGCTACGCCGTCGTTCCGCAGGGCGGGCTGACGGGGCTGGCGGGCGGAGCGGTGCCCAGCCCGAACTGCGTCATTCTTTCGCTGGAAAGAATGAGCGGTATTCTCGAGCTCGATCCCGCGTCGGCCACGATGACGGTGCTGGCCGGCACGCCGCTGGAAACCATTCAGGAAGCGGCCCAAGCGGCCGGGTTTTTCTTTGCTCTTGACCTGGGCGCGCGCGGCTCCTGCCAGATCGGCGGCAATATCGCCACCAATGCCGGGGGCAATCGCGTGATCCGCTACGGCATGGCGCGCGACCTGGTGCTGGGGCTTGAGGCCGTGCTGCCCGACGGCACCGTACTGTCCATGATGAATAAAATGATCAAGAACAATGCCGGGCCCGACTTGAAGCATTTATTCATTGGCACGGAAGGCACCATGGGCGTCATCAGCCAGGCGGTGTTGCGTTTGCATCCCGGTGTATCGGGCGCGAATACGGCCCTGATTGCGCTGTCCGGCTTCGATGCGGCGGTGCGGTTGTTGCGCTATGCGCAGCAGCGCCTGACGGGATTGGTCAGCGCGTTTGAAGTCATGTGGCCCGATTATTATCAGGCCGCAACGACGGTGGGCGGGATACGCGCGCCGCTGGCATCGGATTACCCGCTTTATGTGTTGCTCGACATGCAAGGCCCGGCGCCTGAAGAAGATGCCGAACGCTTCGAGTCGGTGCTGGAGCACGCGCTGGCCGAGGGCTGGGCGATCGATGCCGCGATTGCCCAGTCGCATGGCGACGCGCAGGCCTTTTGGGCGCTGCGCGACTCAGTGGCTGAAATTCTGCCGGCTATTGCGCCGACGATTAATTTCGACATCTCGGTGTCGATTTCACAGATAGGCCAGTGCGTTGATCAGTTGCGCGTTGTGCTGGCGCAGCAGTTTCCCCAGACTCAGGCTTTGTTTTTCGGGCATGTGGGCGATGGCAATGTGCATGTGGTTGTCGGGCCGTTGCCCGACGATGGGCGCAAAACCGAGCACGATATCGAGCTGGCGTTTTATACGGTGGTGCGTGCCCTGTCGGGCTCGGTGTCGGCCGAACACGGCATTGGCCTGCATAAAATGCCGTGGCTGGAGTACAGCCGCAGCGAGGCCGAATTAGGCTTGATCAAAACCTTGAAGCGCACGCTGGACCCGCACAATATTATGAATCCGGGCAAGATTGTGGCGCTATGAGGCAAATCATTGCAACCGGTATGCAGTATGACGGCGGTGGCTTATTGCCGTGTATAACGCGATATAACGTCCCGTCTGTTGGCCGCAAAGTCATTCGCACTGAATATTTGGACGTTCCAGCAAATGCTCCATCATTTGCCGTACATAAGGAGGCAGTTCGTCGGCGCTTCGCACGCATAGCATCAGATTTCTGGATGCCCAGGCGTCGGTCAGCGTCACACGCTTGATTCCCGCCGCTCTGGCGTAGCGTATGGCGGCGGTTTTGGGCGCGATGGCGATGCCAACTCCGCTGCCGACCATTTTGCAGACAGCATCGATATTGCGCAGGCGAACGCGGTAGCTAAGCTGCCTACCCGCCTTGCGGGCTTGAGCCGCAACATGTTCTTGTAGCGCGCTGCCCTCGAGCAGGCCTACAAAATCATAATGGGCGGCTTCGGCCAGGCTGACCGACGTACGTTGAGCCAGCTCATGGTTTTTCGCAACAATAAGCGCCAGCGGGTCGGGGCGAAAGAAATGCGTTTCAAGACCTTGCAGGTCGGCGGAGTCGGCCACGATGCCGATGTCCGCCATGCCCGTGCGCACGGCATCGGCAATTTCAAAGCTCAGGCGCTCTTCCAGGTCAACCGAGATTTGCGGATAGCGGACTAAAAAGGTACCGACGATTTCGGGCAGGTATTCGCTTAGCGCCGAGGTGTTGCACAGCAAGCGCACATGGCCTTTGAGCCCATGACCGTACTGGCTAAGTTCGCCCTGCATGTGATCAATTTGCAGTAGAACGATGCGCGCATGGTGCACCAGGGTTTTGCCGGCGGACGTCGCACTGACTCCGCGCCGGTCGCGCACCAGAAGCGCCACACCCAGGGTTGCTTCCATACTTTTGATGCGCTCGCTGGCTGAGGCCAGAGTCATGTGCGAGCGTTGGGCGCCGCCGGTGATTGTGCCCGCTTCATGAACGTTCAGGAATAAGCGTAAGTCGGTCAGATCGAAGCGCATGCGAAAAATCATAGCACGGTGTGCTTCAGGCAGAGCCTGAGGCTGGCTTAGCCAGTTCCCGATATTTCAGATCGTCGGCCCGATACACAATAGGACATTGCGGAATCTGTATTAGACAAATCGTGTTTTGGAGCAGGGCGGACAATGAAGAGAACTAATCATGTTTTTTTCTGAAATGCTATCGGGTGTATCGGCGGAGTTCTTTGTGCTGGTTTTGGGCGTGTTTACGCTGGCAGGATTGATAAAGGGCGTGGTGGGGCTGGGTTTGCCTACGATTTCCATGGCTTTGTTGGCGATACTCATGCCCCCGGCACAGGCGGCCGCATTGCTGATCGTGCCGTCATTAATTACGAATCTCTGGCAAATCCGTCCTTTGGACAAAGTGGCTTCTTTGTTTAAGCGAATCGGGGGCATGCAATGGGGCATCTGCGTTGGCACGCTGGCGGGCGCCTTGGTCCTGGGCGCACCGGCGGGAGCCTGGGCCTCGGTCTCGCTTGGTGCGGCGTTGATTGCCTATGCGGCGTGGGGGCTGTTCGGTGCGCCTGTTGCCATACCGACCCACAAGGAAAAATGGCTCGGTCCGGTGGTGGGGCTATTAACGGGCGTCGTCACGGCGGCGACGGGTGTCTTTGTGGTGCCGGCCGTGCCTTATTTGCAGATGCTCGGGCTAAAGCGCGACAGTCTGATTCAGGCGATGGGTATTTCGTTTACGGTTTCCACGGTGGCCCTGGCTGCAGGCTTATGGCTTAACGACAGCTATTCGGCTCAGGCCGCCGGCGGTTCGGTCGTGATGCTGGCGCCCGCCCTGGTAGGCATGTATATAGGCCAGAAGCTGCGCCAGGCGCTTTCGCCCCAGGTATTTCGCATCTGCTTCATGACGGCCTTGGCGTTGCTGGGGGCGTATCAGATTGCGGAAAAGGTTTTGCTCCAAGGGTAATGAAATACGCCGGTCTGATTTTGTTCAACAGACCGGCATATTAGCTGCCGACGCCATTAACTGGCGTGTTATTTATTTGATTACGTCGTTAACTGACGAGCCGTAAGCCGGTAGCGGAACGCGTCGGGATCCAGGCTGTCGAGGCGGCCATTGAGTGTTTCACCCTGGGGGTACATCAAGAAAGGTATGGGATCGTACTGTGTGCCCGGCAGCGCGACATCGTGCCCGTGGTTGTAGGCCACCCAGTTCATTTCCCAGGCTCCGAACAGCATGGTTTGTGCGGCGCGCACTTTGGGGTGGGTTAAGGGCAGATCGCCGGGAGCCTCTTCCAGCATGACTTTACGCACATCGGCCGGGTCCACCGGCACCCAGCCGTAGCCTGCCGCGTAGAATTCGGCGCGGCAGTGCTGGGCGCGGGTTATGTCGCCCGATTTACCGAGACTTTTGTAGCCGAATTGCGAGTCGGTTACGCGCACGCCGTAAGCGTCGCGTGCCGGAATGCCCGAAGCGCGCGCCAGCGCGACGAACAGCGAGTTGATGTCGGCGCATTTCCCGTTAAGATCGTTGGCGGTGAGCATATAGCGCACGTCGCCGATCCCGCAGCCTCGCGTGGGGGCGGTTCGACAGGTGTTCAGGACCACCCATTGGTAAATGGCGCGGGCTTTGTCGATAGTGCCATGCTGGCCGCGCGTAATGCGATCTGCCGTCTGTTTGACGATGCCGTCGGTAGGCAGCAGCGCGGTGGGTTGCAAATAGCGTTGCAGCGTTGCAGGGTTTTCAGCGGGCGCATCGGCGCTTGGCGGCTGGGTCAGGTCGATGCGCCGGTTGCGCGTTTGAAAGCGGCTGGTAACGGTAATGGAACGAATGGGCTGGATGTCGGCCCAATGGGCGGCCAGCATTTGCACGTCGTAACCGGCTGCCGGCATCAGTTGTGCGCTACCGCCGTCGCTAACCCGCCAAGTGGTTTGCGCCGCGCGTTGGTAGGGCGTGTCTTGCGCGTAGGGTACGGGCACCCAGATGCGAGCTTGGGCACTGGGGCCCGACAACTGGATGTCTGTGGTGAGTTCAAATGTACGCCAGTCCGAACTTATGGGTAGGGTGGCAGCGTGTGCCGGCAGGGCGGCAAGGCCTGAGACATATAAAGCCCCGGCGCTAGATGATAATTGGAGAAAAGCTCGGCGATCCATGACAACTCCTACATTCTATGCAGCAGGTTGGAAGAGACGGCCTTGAGCGCGGCCGAAGCAAGCCCGCCAATAATAGCACCGCGGTCTATTCAGGGCCTAGGCTTGAGCACAACTCCGCATAGTCAATTGGGGGTCTTTAATAAGCCGCCAATAACAACAATCACTAATATTAGTATTTAGCCGCAATGAACAGTGTGATTCGTAACTCACACCGGTTTGGGTCCAGTACCGTCCCCAGCCATCGCCAGACATGGACAAAGGCGCAGCAGCGTCGATTCGCCGATGGTTTGAAGAAAACGGAGTAAAACCATGAATAACGTTATGGTCATTGGCGGTCAGCAGGCCGTTATTACTTACGACCCTGACATTGAAATGTTTCGAGGTGAGTTTATCGGATTAAACGGCGGCGCCGACTTCTACGCCAGCGATGTCGCGGGCCTCCATCGCGAAGGTGAAACTTCGCTGAGCGCTTTTATGGACGAATGCGAGAAACGTGGCCTCGAGCCCCGCAAAAATTTTTCCGGGAAATTCGTATTGCGAGTGACTCCAGAGGTTCATCAAGCTGCGGCCATTGCCGCTGCAGCAAGCGGGGAAAGCTTAAATCAGTGGGTTTCCAGCGCCATTCAAGAAGCTGTGCACGCCTAGAACAGCGCTCTGGCTGTTCGGTAGCACTATCTATTTACTTCTCGGCAGCCTGCTCCCTCAAGCAACTCAGGAAATGACTCAACGCCGGATCGGCCAACCGTTCCTTGCGCGTAATAATCCCATACGGTTCCAGCGGAAAATTGATCTGCACCGGCAAGATGCAAAGTGCTCCTGCCGCCACGTAGTCCATGGCGATGGTTCTGGGCAAGATGGCGATCATGGGCGATGCTTGCAGCAACGAGGCAATCAGCACGCTGGAGTTCGTTTCGACTTGCTCTTTGGGGGTGGCGACGCCCGCTTCTTGAAAGGCGCGTTCCAGTAATTGGCGCATGGGGGTGCTAAGCGGTTGCAGCGCCCATGGAAACTGGACCAGTTCAGCCAGCGTTAGCTGTTTGGCTTGCGCCATAGGGTGGTTGGCGGCGGCCACCACCGACAGCATTTCATTGCTTAGGAATTCGAAATGAAGCTGATCCAGCCGCGCCTGGTCGGTCAGACGCGCCAGCACGACGTCCAGTTTTCCTTGTTCCAGCAGTTGAATCAGGGCATCGCTGGTTTCGATCAAGACGCTGATTTTCAAGCGCGGAAATCGTTTTTTGGTCGCAACGATGGTGTCGGTCAAGAGTCCTGAGATGGGGGTGGGAATGGAGCCCAGCGCAATAATGCCGACGCCGCCTTCGGCTTGCACCGCCAGTTTTTCACGCAGTTTGCCAAGATCGGCCAGCATCATGTCGGCATAGATAATCACCGACTCGCCGAAAGGGGTGGGCAGCATGCCTTTGGGCAGGCGCTCGAACAGCCTTACTCCGAGGGTTTCTTCGATTTCCTGCAGCATCTTGGTGGCGGCGGGTTGCGACAGATGCATGGCCTCCGCCACTTTGCGCAATGAGCGCAGTTCGTTGATGGTGGTGATGAGCACCAACTGCCTTAAGCGCAGCCGGTTTTGCATGACGTTAATGGACGGAATCATGGGTCGGAATGCTCGCCTGGATGAAGGAGTAGATAAGGAAGGGAGGCAAACCACAGAAAAAAAACAACCATCCCGATAACTAAAGGTTATCAGATTGGATCAATCATTGATTGGACGGTTAATTGACGGACAAGTATAAAGGTTGGGCACAATAAAGTAATCACGTCAAAGTAGTTACAACAAAGCAAGACTAGGAGACATAAAAATGAACGTTGCTTCAACCCTTAAAAAAGTGCTGTATGGTGCGGCGCTTGCCGCCGTGACGCTTAGCGTGGCGGCGCCCGCCAGCGCCATTACGCCCGAAGAAATCATCAAGCGCGGCAGCGTACGAATCGGCGTCTTGTCGGGCGTACCCATTTACGGCACGACCGATGCACAAGGCAATCCGGCCGGCTACGATATTGACGTGGCCAATTTAATTGCCAAAGACCTGGGCGTGAAAGCCGAGTTGACTCCCTTGACTCCGCCCGCGCGCATTCCGGCATTGCAAACGAACAAGATCGACTTTCTTGTGGCCACGCTGGCGGCTACGCCAGAGCGTGCTAAAGCGGTCACGTTTACCTCGCCTTACAGCGCCTTCCAGATGGTCATTTACGCGAGCAACGGGGAGAAGCTCGGCACGCTGGACGACCTGAAGGACAAACGCGTGGGCGTGAATCGTGGTTCCCCCCAGGAGTCCGCCCTGATCCGTGCCAACATCCCCGGTCTTAAAGTCGTGCGCTACGAAGATGACGCCACCGTGGTGCAGGCCGCGATTTCCAAACAGGTCGATGCCGCCGCCATTCCTGATGGTGTGGCCAAGGCGGTGATCAAGCAGCAGCCTGGCGCCGACATGGGCATCAAGTTTGCGTTCTTTCATCAGCCCAATAATATGGCGGTACGCATGGGCGATACCGAAATGCGCGACTGGTTGAACAAGGCCATTGCCAAAATGACCGCATCGGGCGAATTGAACAATATTTCGGTCAAATGGACGGGCAATCCTTTGCCTGATCTGTCCAAGCCTTAGTGCAGGTAAACCCAGGGACCCTTGGATCAAGTCCTTCGTGGTATCTGGCCGGAGTCCGCTGCCTGAAAGGCGCGGTGGGCTCCGGTCTTTAATTGGACGGTGCAATGTTCGCGGGGATCGAGGCGGGGCTGTCGCTGGCCATGCATTAAACAAATAGAAAATCTCTGAATCGGAGTCCAAAATGAGTCAACAAGAAACCCTGCTGCTGGTTGAAAAACTGGCGCACTCGTTCAGCTTTTACGATCTGCCTACCGGCAAGTCCATCAAAACCATCCGCCTGCCTGATTTTCCGCACGAGTTCGTGGTGGATTCGAAAGGGCGCTACGCCTACGTGGGCCATTACGGTATTGAAACCCAGGCTCACAACGGCGAAGGCGGCTGCGCGGTATTCGTGATCGACCTTGTAAAGCGCGAGCATGTGCGCACGCTGGACCTTTGGCCGTTTCGCCGCCCGCACGGACTGGCCATCGACGGCCAGGATCGCCTGTATGTCTTGAGCGAAGGCAATTCGGCGCTGCTGGTTTTCGAAGACCCTGAAAACGAAGAGAAACCCACGCGCGCCATGCCGTCGGGCGGCTATAAAAGCCATCTGGTGGCCTTGCGTAAAGACGGCGAAGTGGCGTTTTCGCTGAACCTGCTCAGCAACACGGTCACCTTGTTGAAGCCGCAAGATCCCACCTTCAATCCAGTGGCCATCGTGCCGGGCGCCAAGCCGGAAGGCAACTGCTTCAGCGCCGACGAGCGCGTGCTGTATGTGGCCAACCGCCAAAGCGAGACCATTGTCGCCATTGATGTTGAAACATTGAAGATCACAGCCAGCGCCAAGACCGGCACCGATCCGACCCGCATTTACCGCGACAAGCGCGATCGCCTCTTCGTGACCAATTACGGCGACGATTACATGTCGGTGTACAACACCGCACTGGAACAAATCGGGGTCGTGCCCTTGCCCAGCCTGCCCATCGGGCTGAGTTTTCATCCCGAGCGCGATGAAGCCTATATTTCGCTGAAAGACGACCGTATCGGCGTGCTGGACCTGAATACGCTGACGTTTTCGCGTTATTTCCCGACCTTGCGCGAGCCGGATGTGTCGCATGTTCTGCTCAGCCATGCCGGGTAGTGCGATCGATCATGGAAATATTGACTGAACACGCCAGCGCCACAGACGCCACCCCATCCGAGTGCCCGCGGCGTATCGTCGATGCGCATCATCATCTGTGGGATTTGAAAGCGGGACATTACCCCTGGCTGCAAGAGGACTATGACGACAAGGCGTTTATTCTTGGCGAGTATGAGCCGCTGACCCATGACTTCATGCCGCCGGAATACCTGGCGGCGCGCGGCGGCGCCAAAGTGGTGGCCACGGTGCATATCGAGGCCGAGCGGGCGCGGGGCGAGCAATTGGCCGAGACGCGCTGGCTGCATGAAATCAAGGCGAAATGGGGCTTTCCCAACGCCGTGGTGGCCCATGCCTGGCTCGATCAGCCCGATTGCGACGAGATGCTGCAAGCGCATATCCAGTACCCGCTGGTGCGCGGCATACGATGCAAGCCGCTGACAACCAAAGTGCCGGGCGATGCGCCATTGGCCCGAGCCGGCACGATGCGCGACCCGGCCTGGCAGAACGGGCTGGCGCTGCTGGAAAAGTACGATTTATCGCTGGATCTACGCGTGCCGTACTGGCACCTGGCTGAAGCGGCTGAAGTCACCATGCAGTTCCCCCGTTTGCGCATAGCGTTGAATCACGTCGGCCTGCCCTGGGATCGCAGCGAAGAAGGTTTGGCCGACTGGCGCAAGGGTATGGCGCGGCTGGCTGATAACCCGAGCGTGATGGTCAAGCTATCGGAGTTCGGTCTGCGCGATAGCGCTTGGGACTACACAAGCAATGCCCGCATTGTGGCCGACGTGCTGGCGATATTTGGCGCCGGCCGCTGCATGTTCGGCAGCAACTTTCCCGTGGCCGGTTTGCGCATCGGTTACGAGCCGCTGGTGATCAACATGCAGCGCATGTTGAGCGGTTTGAGCGAGCGGCAACGCGATGCGGTGTTTTGCGGCAATGCGCTTGATTTTTATCGTATTGGGCCTTTGTCGCCTGCGGTACTATAACGTCGAAGCGGGGCTGTCGTGCCCCGCCTTTCGCGCTTATCGCCTTAGGGGCTTGACGAGCTTTACGATCAATAATCCAGGACATTCCCAGTGAAAACCGTATTTGTCGCCGTTGCGCTACTGACTGCATCCACATTGGCTCAGGCCTCATCCACAGACTCGATTACCGTCTACCAGGACCCGAACTGCGGTTGCTGCAGCGGCTGGGTCGATCATATGCGCGAGTCGGGTTTCCAGGTCAAGGCCATCGTCACGCCCAATATGAACGCCATCAAGGCCAAGCTGGGGGTGCCCGTCGCCTTGGGCTCTTGCCATACCGGCGTGGTGGACAAGACCGGCCAGGTCATCGAAGGGCATGTACCCGCCTCGGCCGTGCGTAAGTTGCTTGCCGATGCCTCGGTGCAAGGCGTTTCTGCGCCGGGCATGCCGGTCAACTCGCCCGGCATGGGGCCAATGGACGGTAATTTGGTAACCGTGGATTTTGACGGCAAGGCTTTTTCGCGGGATTAGGCTGGCTTCTGATTTACGTCCAGCGCGGCAGATTGCTGTTTGACGCGGGCCATGAGTTGAAGCTTCGATTTGGCGACGTGCGAACCCATGATCATCGAGGCGGCTTCTTGATCGTTCGCGGCGAGCGCTTCGATCAAGTGTCGGTGATCGTTGGCCACGCCCAAAAAGCGTCCCGCGGCATAGCCATAGTGTCGCCACAACGCGGCCAGAAGCGTCCAGTGTTTATCGACAATGGGAATGGCCGCCTTGTTATCGCCTATGCGATTAATGGCCTGATGAAACTCGTGGTTCTTGGCAATGGCGTTGGGGTAGTCCTGGGCGTCGATGTACGCTTCCAGCTGATTTTCAATTTGAACGAGTTCGTCTGCATCGGACGCAGTGCAACGCTGCGCGGCACGACGAACCAGCATGACCTCGAGCGCACCGCGCAGCTCGAAAAGGTTCTCGATGAAATCGAGATCCAATGTGCATACATGGGCCCCATGGTTGGGCTTGATCACGACAAGCCCTTCGCCCTGCAGCTCACGTAATGCCTCCCGCACAGGCATGTGGCTGACGCCGTAGCGCGTTGCCAGATCGTTAATCGTGATTCGGGCGCCAAAAGAAAGTATCCCCTGAACAATGTCGTCCCGAATCAATTGCGCGATTTCGCCATTATTGGCTTTTGTAAGTTTCATTTTGTCAGCCGCCTGTTTTTCATGCCTGATTTTAGCCTTGTATGAAAATAAGGTTTTGATCAAATTCATGTGGAAAACCCCTATATTTATGTTGTTGACGCGATATTTTTCGATAGTTATGATCAAACATGCCTTATTTTCTGCGTCTAAAAACAAAAAGTTGAACTATGAATGCAAAGCTGGTTTCGGTTGAAGTCGCGTCGGTTGCCGTCTCTCCCAAGACTTCCTGGGTGTTTGCCCGTGTTACGGATGCCAGTGGGGCTCACGGGTTCGGCGAGGCGACGCTGGACGGAAAGCAGGTCGAGGTGGCGGCCATGGCAATGGCTTTGGGGGGGACGTTGGTCGATAGGAATCTTTCGGCGGGTGGGGCTTTATCGCAGCTTCCCCGTCCGCAGAGCCTGACTCAGGCCGCGGCCGTCTCGGGGCTGGACCAGGCCTTGCACGATCTGATAGCGCGTCATAAGCAGTGTTCAGTTGCCGCGCTGATTGGCACGGAGCGGCGCGCTCAAGTGCCGTTGTATGCCAATATCAATCGACGCACAAAAGATCGGTCGCCGGCGGGTTTCGCCGCCGTGGCGCAACGGGCTGTCGAGGCCGGGTTCAACGCGTTCAAGATTGCTCCGTTCGACGAGGTCGAGCAAAGCGGCATGAACGCAGATTCTTTTATTGCGGCGCTTGATGCAGGGTTGGCGCGTATTGCCGCCGTTCGGCAGGTGGTCGGTCCGAAAAGTCGGCTGATGGTCGATTGTCATTGGCGATTCAACGAGCTTGGCGCGTCAGCCGCTCTAAACGAGTGTGCGCAATTTAATTTGCATTGGCTTGAATGCCCTGTGCCGGAAGACGAGCACATGCTGCCTGCGATCGCTCGTCTTCGTAAGCAAGCGCATTTAAAAGGGATGTTATTGGCGGGCGGCGAAAACATTATCGGGCTGGGCGGCCTTACGCCTTTTCTCGAGGCCGGCGCCTACGACGTCATCATGCCCGACGTGAAATATGTGGGGGGCCTGGCGACGATGCTGCGGATCGGCGCCGCCCAGCAGCGGGCCGAGGTCGCCTTTGCGCCCCATAACCCCAGCGGTCCGGTGGCTCATGCGGCCAGCCTTGAAGTGTGCGCCGCGGCCGTGGCGGTGGATTATCTGGAAATTCAGTTCGATGAAACGCCCATGTTTGACGGAGTTTTGTCGCAACAAGGAAGGGGGTTGAGCCGTCCGACTGTCACGCTCTCGCCTCAGCGGCACGGCCTGGGTGTTTGCGTCAGTCCGGATCTATTCAACAAAGATGGCAGTCAGGTGGCGGCTGGCGCTGCTGCATCAATCCAACATGTGGCGGGCTTCTGACTTGCGCATGCCAGCCAAATAAATGAAAAATCCAGTTCTAAGGAGACAAGCATGAATAAAGTTAAACAATGGGTTCGCCGTTCGGTGGTAATGGCCGGCATTGCTGTCGGCGGCACAGTTATACAGATGCCGATGGCGGCGTCGGCGTTAAGCCAAACGCTGCACATCGGCCAGAATGCGGATTTGACTTCGTTCGATCCGACGGAGCTGCGGATAGGAACCTATGTTTCCACGCACCTGCTGTACAACTCCCTGATCCGCCTTGACGAGAAAGGCGAGCCGCAGCCTGAACTGGCGAAGACCTGGTCGCTGTCGGCCGATGGCCGGACGATGACGCTAAACCTGGTGGACGGCGCTGTCTTTCATTCGGGAAGGCCACTGACCTCCAAGGACGTGGCCTTCAGTGTGGAATACGCCAAGACGCCGTCGGTGGGCGCCAATATTCTTCCGTTGGTGAAGCTGGTTGAAAAGGTGGAAACGCCGGACGATAAAACGGTCGTATTGCATCTGAAAGGCGCGTCGGCGGCCATCTACGATTTGCTTGATCTGCTTTTTATTGTGGACGCGGAAAATCCGAAGAAAATCAAAACCAGCGGCAACGGTACCGGGCCATTCAAGCTGGTTGCCTACGAGCCGGGGCAGAATGCGGTCTTCGTCAGGAATGAAAAATATTGGCGTAAAAAGCCGGTCTTGCCCAAAATTGAAATAAAGATCGTGCCCGATACGCAGTCCGCCCTGGCCCAATTAAAAAGTGGCGTGATTGATTTTCTGCCGGTCGTCAATCAAGAGTCGCTGGAGCAAATCAAATCACTGGACTTCAAGACAGGGGTTGCCGCGGCGGAAGGACGCGTGCTTGATATCGGCATCAATATCAAATCGCCTCAATTTGAAAAACCCGAGGTGCGCCGCGCCATCAGCCTGGCTATTGACCGTGAAAGAATTGCCACGGAAGTCGCGGGGCAGGGCGCTGTGGTGAAGTGCCTGCCGTGGGCCATTCGCAGCACCGCCGAGTCCGCCGGCTTTGACAATGCTTGCCGTTACGACCTGGCCGAGGCCAAAGCGCTTGTGGACAAGGCTGGCGCGGCAGGCGCCGAGATCGAACTGCTGGCCTATAGCCAGGCTGTGCCGGAGCTGGGCGCCATGGCGCAGATCCTGCAATCCGCCATGAAGCAGATCGGCTTGAATGCCAAGATCACCGATCTTTCCGAAGCGGCGTTCGTGTCGCGATATCGCAAGAGCAATTTCCAGGCAACCACACACTCCTATGTTCGGGCGGGGCGCAGTCCGGCGGCTATTTTGTTGACCGCCGTGCCGTTTCGCTCGGTGGGAAATGTATTGGGGTTCGAGTCCAAGTCGTATGCCGACGATGTAACTCTGGTGACGACGAATATAGACCCGCAAGTTACTGCGCCGGCCTGGAAGCGTATTAACGAGCAGTTGCTTGCCCAGAATTTCGTGATTCCTGTTTCGACTCTGCCCGTGACGTGGGTCTCCACGCCGAAGCTGGACGGGGTGCGTTTCAATCTGGACGGCATGCCGATTTTCGAGCAAGCGACCCTGAAGAAGTAACGCTGAGCGTTTGAGCACATAGCTGCTTACGCGGTGCGCGAGCAGCTATTGAAATTCCGGAGAATTTAATGGCTTCCTATGTAATACGCCGAATCCTTCAGTGGATACCCATACTCCTGATGTCGAGCATCATGGTGTTTACTGTGGTTCGCTTCTTGCCGGGGGATGCGGCCGATGTGATCGCCGGACCCGATGCGACGGCCGAGGTCGTGGAACAGGTAAGGCAAGCGTATGGTCTGGATCGGTCCCTGCCCGTTCAGTACGTGTCGTGGTTAAAGCACATGTTGCAAGGCGATTTCGGCGAATCGTATATTTACCACCTTGACAATGCCGAACTGATTTTCGGCCGATTGCCGTCCTCGCTGCTGCTGGCTTGCACCGCTTTGCTGATTGCTGTCTGCATCGGTATTCCGGCTGGCCTGTACGCCGGCTATCGGGAACGAAAGTCCGGTGATTTTTTTGTATCGACCGGAACGGCTTTTGCCATTGCGACCCCCGATTTTTGGTTCGGTATCGTGGCCATTTTGATTTTTTCAGTCTGGCTGGGCTGGCTGCCGCCAGGAGGACTGGTCAATGGCTTTGACAGCCCCGGGGCGTTTCTTGCCAGTCTCTTGTTGCCCGGATTCACGCTGGCCCTGCACGGTACGGCGATTTTGGCCCGGTTCACACGCAGCGCAACGCTGGAAACCTTAAGCGAGGACCATGTGCGTACGGCTCGCGCCAAAGGGGTTAGCGCCTTCGGTATTTTGCGACGTCATGTGCTTAGAAATTCGCTGGTTCCGGTCGTCACGATGATGGGGATATTGTTGGGCAGAATGCTGGGCGGGGCGGTGGTCATCGAGTCGCTGTTTGCCTGGCCTGGTATCGGGCGCCTGCTGGTGCAGTCCATCATCAGCCGGGATTATGGCGTGGTCCAGGGGATACTCATCGTTCTGGTTTTGTTTTTTCTGGTTATTAACCTGGTGGTGGATTTGATTTATGCCATGCTGGATCCGCGCATCAGATTGACGGACGAGGTGGCCGAGTGAATACGAAAACAGTTGCTGCGGCGACCCCCACGCCTGCCGACAGGCCGAAACGGGGCGAGTGGTCGAGGTTGCTATTGAGCAGCCCGCTCGAGACCGTCGGATTTGCCTTGGTGCTGTTCATCCTTGGCCTGGCGGTCTTTGCGCCGTGGATCGCGCCTTTTGATCCGGATCAGCAGTTTCCCGGAATGCAGTTGACGGCCCTGGGCGCCAATGGCCATCTTTTAGGCACCGACGAGCTTTCGCGCGATATTTTCAGCCGGGTCATTTACGGTACGCGCGTCTCGGTGTTTGCCGGATTTGTCAGCGTGACCGTGGGCGCCCTGATCGGCTGTTTGCTGGGCATGATTGCGGGCATGTTCGGCCGGCTTTTCGATACGCTGATCATGCGCGGCTGCGATCTTCTGCTTGCCTACCCGGGGATTTTATTGGGTATTGTGATCGTGGCGGTGCTTGGACCCGGACTGGTTCAGGTGTGTATCGCCGTGGCGTTTGTCAATGTGCCGGTCTTCGCGCGGCTGATGCGATCGGCGGTGTTGAAAGAGCGCGAGCTGGAATACGTCAATGCCGCCATTGTGCAAGGGGCGTCGACAAGCCGAATACTGTTCCGCCATATTTTTCCCAATAGCATCGGGATAGTCATCACGCAAATATCGGCAGCCGCCGGCCATGCCGTGCTGCTCGAGGCGTCGCTATCGTTTCTTGGGCTGGGTGTGCAGCCGCCCATTGCGTCATGGGGCTCCATGCTCAGCAAGAGCCGCCCGTTTCTTGAGGCCGCGCCCATGTATGCCTTGGCGCCCGGCTTTATGCTGCTGGTTCTGGTGCTTGGCCTGAATTTATCAACCGATGCGATTCAGCGATGGTTCGATCCGTCGCGCAACCGAGGATAACGCCATGAGTAGTAAGGAGTCTGGTTCGATGCAAGAGAAGGCGCTGTTGTCGGTGCGCGATCTGACGGTTGAAATCAACAATTCGGGCGCGCGTTTTTCAGTGGTCTCAAATATTAGTTTTGACGTGAATGAGAGCGAAACCGTTTGCATTGTCGGCGAATCCGGTTCGGGCAAGACGATGACTGCGTTGACGCTCATGTCGCTGACGGCCAGTCCGTCCGTCAGAGTGAAGAGCGGCGCGGTATTCTTGGACAGTCAGAATCTGACCGCGTTGTCGGAACAGGAAAAGCAAAAGATTCGCGGCTCGAAGGTCGCCATGATTTTCCAGGATCCGATGACCTCGCTGAATCCGGTGATGAAGATCGGCGAGCAGATCGCCGAAGCGATTTCAGCCCATAACCCGCAGGTGAAGAAGGAAGAGCTGATTTCCCGATCCGTTGAGCTTTTGTCCTTGGTGGGCATTCCGGCTCCGCGCGAGCGGCTTGATGTGTATCCGCACCAGATGTCGGGCGGGATGCGTCAGCGTGTCTTGATCGCCATGGCGCTGGCGAATAAGCCCAAGCTGATTGTGGCCGACGAACCCACGACGGCATTGGATGTGACGGTGCAGGCGCAGGTCATGGAAGTGATGCGGGACGCATGCAAACAGACGGGGGCCGCCGTGCTTCTGATTACCCACAATATGGGCCTGGTTGCGGAAAGCGCCGATCGCGTGCTGGTCATGTATGGCGGCCGGATTGTCGAGTCGGGCCGCGTCGAGGCGCTTTTCCGGCAGCCTCGCCACCCTTACGCCCGTTCTTTGCTGGCCAGCATTCCCCGTCTGGACAGCGATCCCGACAAAGAGCTGCTGGCGATAGAAGGGGAGCCCCCCAACTTGGCCAACCTGGGTCCGGGCTGCGCCTTTCGCCCGCGCTGTTGGCTGGCCAAAGGGCGGTTCGAGTGCGAGCAGAGCCAGCCTTCCCTTAACGAGGTGTTCCCCGGTCACGCCAGCGCGTGTCACTTTGCTCATGAAATGACCGAAGAAGTCTTTACGCCCATTCAGGAGGTGTCGGCATGAACGCGTTAATGGACCTGGCTGAAGCGACGCCGATGGCCTCTGGGTCCCTTGCGTCCGTCCGTTCGGCCCCATTGCTGTCGGTGCGCGGCTTGAAAAAGCACTATGCCATCAAGGGCGGCGTGTTCGGGCGCGCCGTTGGTTCGGTCAAGGCCGTCGATGGCGTGGACTTCGATATCCATGAAGGCGAAACGCTGGGGCTGGTGGGCGAGTCGGGCTGCGGCAAGTCGACGCTGGGGTCGATGATTGTCGGCTTGAATCGGCCATCGGCTGGTCGGATTCTGCTTCGGGATGAAGATATTGCGGGGGTGTCGCATCAAGGCCGTCCGGACCTTTGCCGCGATGTGCAGATGGTTTTTCAAAACCCCGTCGCATCGCTGAATCGCCGCATGCGGGTATTCGATATTGTTGCGGAACCGCTCATTATTCACGGCCTGGCCAGTGGAAATGCCTTGCGTTCGCGCGTGTACGAATTGCTGGCGGCGGTGGGGTTGAATCCGGCGCAGGCCGAGCGTATTCCGGCCCAGTTTTCGGGCGGGCAGCGCCAGCGCATCGGCATTGCGCGCGCATTGGCGCTGGAGCCCAAGCTGATAGTGCTGGATGAGCCCGTTTCGGCCCTGGATGTGTCGATTCAGGCTCAGGTGCTGAATCTGCTTAAAAAACTGCAGAAAGATCTCGGCCTGGCCTATCTTTTTATATCGCATGACCTTTCGGTCGTGCACTATATGGCGGACCGGGTTGCCGTTATGTTTCTGGGTAAGGTCGTGGAAACGGCGACGCGCGAGCAGTTGTTCCGCGCGCCGTCTCATCCGTATACGCAGGCCTTGTTGTCGGCGGTGCCGTCCGATAACCCGTTTGAACGATCGGTGCGCCGTCGCATCGTGCTGAAGGGCGACTTGCCCAGCCCGAGCAATCCGCCGCCGGGCTGCAGCTTTCATGTCCGCTGCTTTCAGGCGCGCGAGCAATGCAGTCAGGACGCGCCTGCCCTGATCAACCGGGCCGGCTGCGATCACCCCGTAGCTTGTTTCTTTCCAAATTCCAAAACGTAAAAAGGTAGTGCATGTATACCGTCGGAGTATCTCGCGAGTTTTTGAATCAAGATGGCACATTCATGTGGGGCGATATCGGCCTGGGGGCGATTGAGCGCGAGCCTCGGATGCAATGGAAGTTGGTTCCTTCGCTGGGTCAGGGCGATGATCCGGCGCCTTTCGCTGACTGCGACGCCTTGCTGGTGCTGCGCCAGTGGATTACCGACCCCATGCTGGAGGCGCTGCCGCGGCTGCGCCATGTCAGCCGATGGGGGGCGGGGCTGGACCGGATCGACCTCGATGCATGTTCCAGGCATGGCGTGCTGGTGACCAGCACACCCCAGGGGGGCAAGAGGCCTGTGGCCGCTGCCGCATTGACGTTGGTGTTGGCGCTGACGCATCGACTGGTGGCTAAAGACCGGCTGGTGCGGGAAAATCGCTGGGGCGAGCGAGCGCAGCACATGGGCATTGGCCTCACAGGCAAGGTCGTGGGCATTATCGGGCTAGGTCAAATAGGCAGGGAATTTGCCCGGCTTCTGGCGCCGTTCGATTCCAGGCTGGTCGCCTATAGCCCGCATGCCGCGCCGGAAGATGCCCGCGATGCGAACGTGGCGCTGGTAGGGCTTGATGAACTGCTTCAGTCAGCCGACGTGGTGGTGGTGACCTGCGCATTGTCGGACGCGACGCGCGGTCTGTTGTCGGCGCAGAAAATCGGCTTGATGCGCCCGACGGCCTATCTGGTCAACGTGGCTCGTGGCGAAATTATCGATGAGGCCGCGCTGACTGATGCACTGGCCAAGGAACGCATCGCTGGCGCCGGGCTTGATGTTTTCCATCAAGAACCGCTGCCGGCCGACCATCCCTTTATTCAGCTCGATAACGTTTTGCTGACCCCGCACGCGCTGGCATGGACCGACGAGATCATTTCCGGCAATGCCGTCGATGCAATCGGCTCGCTCATACAAGTCATGCACGACCAGCGCCCTCGATTCATGACGAATCCCGATGTGATTGCGCACGCGCGCTGGTCTGCCCTGAAGGAGTCGTGATGTCTCTGGAGTATGGGCCGCTGGAGCAGCGGCTAGGCAGCCGGCTTGCTCTTTTGATCGCTAACCTGGGCATCGAGCTTGCGACTATTGACGTGGCCTTGTTCCGAGTCCCGCTGAATCCGCCCATAGACACGGTGTTTGGTCCCATGGCCAGCCGCCCCGCTATTTTCCTGCGGGTCGTCGATCGAGACGGCAACGAGGGGCTTGGCGAGGTCTGGTGCAATTTTCCGCCCTGCGGGGCGGAGCACCGGGCGCGGCTGGCGGCAAGTGTTTTGCCGGGACTCTTGATCGGCCAGCGGTTTCGCAATCCGGCTGCGGTGCACGACGCGCTGGAGCGCAAGCTGCATACCTTGTCGCTCCAGGCCGGAGAGCCGGGGCCGGTGGCCCAGGTTCTGGGCGGGCTTGATGTGGCGCTGTGGGATCTGGTTGCGCGCCGCCAAGGCATACCTCTGTATGCCTTGTTCGGCGGGACGAATAAAGTGCCCGTTTACGCCAGTTCCATTCCGCCGCAAGATCCGGTGGCTGTCGCCACGGCGGCGCAGGCAGCGGGCTATTCCGCATTCAAGCTAAGGGTGGGCTTTGGCGATGACAAGGATTGGCGCAATCTCACCGATCTGCGCCAGGAGCTGGGCGACGAGGCGGTGCTGATGGTGGACGCAAATCAGTCATGGACCGTTGAACAGGCCATTCGCATGGCAAAGCGCATGCGCGATAGCCGGGTCGGCTGGGTCGAGGAACCCATTCCCGCGGATAGCCCTTCGAGCGCCTGGCAGTGCATCATCCGCGAAGGAGGTCTTCCTTTGGCGGGTGGGGAGAACATACGCGGCTTGCCGGAGTTCGAGTCGCTTATTCACAATGCCGATTTGCAGGTGCTTCAACCGGACGCCGGCAAGTGGGGCGGCGTGAGCGGCGGGCTGCATATCGGGGCGGCGGCGCGTCGCGCGGGATTGAGATACTGTCCGCACTGGCTGGGCGGCGGGGTGGGGCTGGCGGCCAGCCTGCAACTTCAGGGCGCATTGGGGGGCCTGGATTACGTCGAGGTCGACGCCAACCCGAATCCGCTGCGGCAACTGATTATCGACTTGCCGGTTCAAGATGGCCACATGATTTTGCCGGATTCGCCGGGATTGGGCGTCTCCGTTGATTTGCCATCCCTTGCACGTTTTCGGATATCGTTCTGAAGGTGCTGGGGCAAACGTTTTTTTAGAAAAGGAATGACCGATGTCTTCGTTAAAGAATCAAACGGTGCTGGTAACCGCTGCGGCGCAAGGTATAGGCCGCGCCATCGCGCTTGCGTTTCGCGAGGCGGGCGCAACGGTGTGGGCCACCGATATCAATACGGCCAAGCTGATGGAGTTGGATCCAGAAGAAAAAATACAAAAACGCGTATTGGATGTGCGCAATAGCAAGGCCATTGACGAGCTTGTCGCTGAAATCGGCGGCGTCGATGTTTTAGTGAACTGCGCGGGCTATGTTCATAACGGCAATGTGCTGGAATGCACCGAGTCCGACATGGATTTCGCATTCGATTTGAATGTGAAGTCGATGTGGCGCACGGTGAACGCCGTATTGCCGGGCATGTTGGCTAAGGGGCAGGGCTCGATCATTAATATTGCTTCGGTGGCCGGCAGCATCAAGGGCGTGCCGTCCCGGTTTGCCTACGGGCTGACCAAAGCGGCTATCATCGGGTTGACCAAGTCGATTGCGGTGGATTTCGTCTCGAAAGGCATTCGTTGCAATGCGATTTGCCCCGGAACGGTCGAGAGTCCGTCGCTGGAAGAGCGGCTGCGCGCACAGGGCGATTACGACAAGGCCCGGGCCAGTTTCATCGCCCGCCAGCCCATCGGACGCCTGGCCCAACCCCAGGAAATCGCCGACCTGGCGGTGTATTTGGCCCAAGCCGGCTACACGACGGGGCAGGCGCATATTATTGACGGCGGCTGGACGGCCTGACGTTTTTAGTGGTTTTTCTGTTTTTAAGTTTGTCTGATATTTAATGGAAATGTAATTATGAAACTGTTGCGCTACGGGCCGGTCGGCCAGGAAAAACCCGGTCTGCTGGACTCAAAAGGCCAAATCCGCGATCTGTCGGATCATGTTGCCGATATTTCCGGCGACACCCTTTCCCCCAGCGGCTTGGGCCGGCTTGGGGAAATCAATATCGATTCGTTGCCGGTAGTGGCCGACGGCCAGCGTTTGGGCGCTTGTGTTTCCGGCACCGGAAAGTTTATTTGCATCGGCTTGAATTATTCCGACCACGCCGCGGAAACGGGCGCAACGGTTCCGCCCGAACCCATTATTTTCATGAAGGCGACCAGCGCCATCATGGGGCCCAACGACAATATCGAAATTCCTCGCAACTCCGTTAAAACCGACTGGGAAGTCGAACTGGGCGTGGTGATCGGCCGCACGGCAAAGTACGTCAGCGAAGACGAGGCCATGGACTACGTGGCCGGCTATTGCCTGATCAACGACGTGTCCGAGCGTGCGTTCCAGGCCGAGCGCCAGGGGCAGTGGACCAAAGGAAAGTCCTGCGACACCTTTGGGCCTATTGGTCCCTGGCTGGTCACTAAAGACGAGGTCGCCGACCCACAGAATCTGAAAATGTGGTGCGACGTCAACGGCAAACGCATGCAGAATGGTTCCAGCGCCACCATGGTTTACGGCGTCAAGCACCTGGTTTCCTATCTTTCGCAGTTTATGTCTTTGCAGCCCGGCGATATCATTTCAACCGGTACGCCTCCCGGGGTTGGCCTGGGCATGAAGCCGCCTTTGTATCTTAAAGACGGCGATGTGGTCACATTGGGTATACAGGGGCTTGGCGAACAGCGCCAGGAATGCGTACAAGGCTGACGCCGTAACAAACCACCAATAGGGGCTTTTATATGGAGCAGACCCAGTCTGTCGATATCGCGTTCGGACGGGCGCACATGGCCGTTGCGCTGCCCGCCGGGACCGACGTCACGGTCATCCGCAAGACGGCATTGCCCAAGCTGCCGGATCCATCGGCGGCCGTCATTCAGGCTTTTTCTGCGCCCATAGAAGCCCAGCCGCTGCGCACCCTGGCGCAGGGGCGCAAGAGCGCCTGCATTCTTATTTGCGACATAACCCGGCCGGTGCCCAATCATTTGTTCCTTCGGCCGATGATCGAAATCATGGTGGAGGCGGGAATAGCGCTTGAAAACATCGTGGTGCTGGTGGCCACCGGTTTGCACCGTCCTAACGAAGGGGACGAACTGGCGGAACTGGTGGGCGATCCCTGGGTGCTTCAGAACGTGGCGGTCATAAACCATTTTGCCCGCGATGAGCCTCAACATGTGGTTCTTGGGGAAACCCAAAGCCGGGGCACGCCGGTCTCCATCAATCGTCATTTTGTCGATGCCGATTTGCGTATTGCCACGGGCCTGGTCGAGCCCCATTTCATGGCCGGCTGGTCTGGCGGGCGTAAAGTCATTGCCCCTGGTGTGGCTGGCCATAAAACCATCAGGACGTTTCATTCCAGCCGCTTTATGGAGGACCCGCTGGCGGTGCAGTGCAATCTGGTGGGCAATCCCTTGCACGAAGAGCAACTGGAAATCGTGCGGATGATCGGCGAGGTTTATGCGGTAAACACCGTTTTGGACGAAGACCGCGATTTGGTCCATGTCAATTTTGGTGAAATCGTCGCCAGTCACCTTGCCGCCGTCGAGTTCATCAAAGCAGTGACGATCGTCAATGTGCCGCGGCGATTCAAAACAGTGGTCACCTCTTCGGCGGGTTATCCGCTGGATAAAACCTATTATCAGACGATTAAATGCATGGTGACCCCGCTGGATATTCTTGAACCAGGCGGAACGCTGATCGTCGCCTCTGAATGTTCCGAAGGGTTCGGGTCGCCCGAATTTCGTGAGTCCCAGACCGCATTGGTGCAGCAGGGGCCCGAGCGGTTTTTGGCCACGCTGACGGCAAAGTCCCTGGCCGACATTGATGAGTGGCAGACCGAGATGCAGTTAAAGCCCATGCGTGTCGGCGACATACAGCTCTATACCACGGGGTTGGACGACGAAGAGGCCGCGATCACGGCGGTCGAGATGATCGGCAGCCTGGACGCCGCGATCGCCGCCAGCATGGCGCGCCATGGCGACAACGCGGTGGCGATCATTCCCGAAGGGCCTTACGTCGTCCCCAAGTATTGCGTCGCATGAACCGGCCCCATATTCATCTGGATGCGGTCGGCGGGATTGCCGGCGATATGTTCGTCGCCGCCTTGCTCGATGCCTGGCCCTCGATCCGCGAGCAGGTGCTGGCCGACGTTAGCGCGGTATTGCCGGCGTCCGTCGGGATCGGCTTGCTGGAAAAAAAAGCCAGCGGCGCCTTGTGCGGGAAAGGGTTTCGGCTTGCGCTGAATACGGGTCACGATGCACAAGGCCCCATGCATCAGGATGGGCTGGAGACGCAGCACCGTGCTGCGCATGGACACAGCCACCACCATGATCACGAACACGGGCATAGTCATCATCAAGAACATGCGCCTCCTCGCCACGGCGAGGAGGCGCCGCATCAGCATATCCATGCTCATACGTCGCAGGACGATGCGCCCGGCGGGTTTCGGAAGATGGTCGAGCGGATACGGTCGGCTCAGCTCAGCCCTGGCGCGGCAGACCATGCCACGGCCATCCTGACGCATATTGCCCATGTCGAAGCGGCTATTCACGATGTGCCGCTGGATCATGTGCATTTCCATGAAATCGCCGATTGGGACTCGTTGATGGATGTGGTTGCCGCGGGGTCCATCGTGGCGGCGGTCAACGGAAGCTGGAGCGTTTCCGATCTTCCGCGCGGCGGAGGGGTAATCACCACCCAACACGGCCTGCTGCCGGTGCCGGCGCCCGCCACCGCCGCACTGCTTACCGGCTTTCGCTGGCGCGACGACGGGGTATCGGGGGAACGCGTTACGCCCACCGGGGCGGCCATTTTGAAGCATATCGTGCGCAATCCCGGCTTGCCGGCGCGCGCCGGCGGGCGGCTTGCGGCAAGCGGCATGGGGGTCGGCACAAGAAGTCTTCCCGGCGTCCCTAATGTGCTTCGTGCGATGGTCTTTGATACCGCACCAGACGCTGGTCGCCAGGAAGACGGCCATGAGGGCGACACAGTGGCCGTCATTACCTTTGATATCGACGACATGACGGGCGAGGAAATCGCCGTCGCTGCCGATCATTTGCGGGCCTGCGACGGGGTCGTGGACGTTGCGATTGGCACGATGGCCGGCAAGAAATCCCGGCCCGTTTCCTCGTTCAGATTGTTGGCACGGCCTGATAAGCTGGCCCAAGTTAAAGAATATTGTTTTACCGAGACCAGTACCATCGGTTTACGCTGGCGCCTTGAACAACGGCACTTGCTGGTGCGAACGTCGTCCAGCGCAATGCAGGGTGGAATGGATGTGCGGGTCAAGCAGGTTAGGCGGCCCGGCAATACCGCGTCCCGCAAGGTTGAAAGCGACGACCTGGCTTCGACTAAGGGGTTGGCGGCCCGGCGAAATATAAAAATGATTGCGGAGCATAAGCCATGAGTGTTTCGGCCGCCGAGGCGCGCCTTATCGAGGTTCTGGATGGGTACGATGCGCTCGCCATCGCCGTTTCCGGCGGTGTCGACAGCATGACCCTGGCCTATGTGGCCCATCGGTTTTCGCGCGCCGGCATTTCCATACTGCATGCCGTATCGCCGGCCGTTCCGGCTCATGCGACCGAGCGCGTCAGGGCGTATGCCGTTCAAGAGGGCTGGGCTTTGACGGTTGTCGATGCCGGCGAGTTCGATGACCCCCGCTACCGGGCCAACCCGTTGAATCGCTGTTATTACTGCAAATCGAACTTGTACGATCGCATTGCGTCGAGCTCGTCCGATTCGATCGCGTCGGGAACCAACCTGGATGACCTGGACGACTATCGCCCCGGGCTGCTTGCCGCGAGCGAAAGAAGCGTGGTCCATCCTTTTGTCGAGGCTGGTATTGACAAGGCGACGTTGCGCGCCATCGCGAGCCGGCATGGGCTTTCGGATCTTGCCGAGCTGCCGGCGCAACCGTGTCTGTCCAGCCGGGTCGAAACCGGCATTGGCATCGAGCCGCTCGACCTGGCCTTTATCGACAGAATGGAGCAAGCCGTTGCCAAGGTCGTGACCCCAGGGTCCGCTGTGCGATGCCGTATCACCAAGGCCGGTGTGGCGTTGGAGCTGGCGGAAAGTACGTCCTTGCTTTGCGATGAAGCGTCTGCCATCGCGTCGGAGCTATGCCGCGAGACCGGCCGTCGCTTTTTGGGGGCCCGCAGTTATCGGCAAGGTTCGGCTTTCATCCAAATTAACGATTTGGCCATTGACCATGAGCGACTTTGATTTCGACTGGGCCCGGGAGCAACGTACCGGCTTGCCCGAGACCGTTTTGTGTCTGAGCAAATCGGCGGCGCAGATTGAGCACATTACGGCGCTTGCGCACGACATTGGACGGCGCTTGTTGTTGACCCGCCTGGATTCCGATCGTTTCGAGCAGTTGAGCGATGCGGCGAAGAGCCGCCTGGATTACGATGCCCAGTCCAAGACAGCGATATTGGGCGCGAAGATCGATGCAGGCGACTTTATCCAGGGTGTGGGCATCGTCACAGCCGGTACGTCCGACTTGTCCGTGGGTAAAGAGGCGCAGAGAACCCTGGCCTTTGCCGGCTTTTCGGGGCCGATTATTGCCGATGTGGGCGTAGCCGGTATTGCCCGATTATTACGTCGAATCGATGAGATACGGACGTTTCGCGTGATTATTGCAATGGCGGGCATGGAGGGCGCGCTATTCAGCGTCCTGGCCGGCCTGGTGGATGCCCCGGTCATTGCCGTGCCGACCTCGGTCGGTTACGGCGTGGCCGAAGGCGGGCGAGTGGCGCTGCATGCGGCGCTGGCCTCTTGCGCTCCCGGCGTTCTTGTTGTGAATATCGATAACGGCTTCGGCGCCGCGCAGGCGGCCATAAAAATAGTGCGTCAGATGCTGCCCGCCCGCGACGATGGCCAGACGCTTGCTGCCGCCGAGACGAGTCCGGCCCATTGTATGCAAACGATCGGATGAATCGAACGCCGAATCAAGAATAGAAAAAAGGAATAAGAGTATGACTTTCAGCACACTTCAAAAGTACGTGATCGATGGCCTGCTTAACGCCCGGCATACAGACAAAGTCTGGACGCCCGGGCATTTCGATGCCGCGTTGACGCTGGAGGATGCCTATCGCATCCAGCAGCAGGTTGCCGTGGAGCTTGGGTGGTTTGACGAGGGCAGGCCACGCTTATGGAAGGCCGGCGGGAATCCTCCTATGGGAGCGCCTTTGCCTCATGTACTGGATAGCGGAGCCAAATGGTCTGTTGCAGGGCACGATGAAGGCCTGCTCATCGAGGCGGAGCTGGCCTTTCGACTTGATAAGACGCCAAGCGGCCCGGACGACGTTGAAGAGTGCATTGGCAGCGTGTGCGCCAGCATCGAGCTGGTCGGGACTCGGCTCGCCGGCGGGATGCAGGCGCCCCTGGCCTGGAAAATGGCCGATCAGCAAGTGCACGTTGGCCTCGTGATCGGTAACGAGATCGCGTTTGCCATGACGGATTGGAGCGAGCAGCGCTGCCGCGTCACCGTGAATGGCAATGAAGTCGCGAACCTGAAAGGAACGCATCCCACGGGTAACCCGCTGGGCGCGCTTCAATGGCTGGCAAGCCACGCCGAAGAGTATTACGACGGCTTGCGGGCCGGCGATCTGATTACCACCGGCGCCTGGTATCTTGGGCCGGCCGGTGCCGGCGACACCGTCGAGGTTGAGTTCGACGGTGTCGGCACGGTGAAGGTGGACATCGCTTCCTGATCAGCGGCGCGTTTTTGCAGCGCGTTTGCTCATGGCGGCTTGCTGCGCTTAGGTGGTGTTGTCTTCGGTGCTCCCGGCGCTAGTGGTCAACACCGATAATATGAAAAGACTTCTTTTATCAGGACTTGTGTTGTGAAGATCGTTTTTGCTACAACGGATGACATCGACTCCAGCGAATGGATCGACCCCTTGCAAGCCGCAATCCCCGGCGCGCAGTTTTATCGCTGGGACGAGAACGGCTCTTCAGTCGGGGCGGAGTTGGCTGTGGCTCGCCGCCCGCCGGTGAATCTGTTCGTGCGTGAGCCCGGAATACGCGCTATTTTTAACTTGGCGGCGGGGGTGGACGCCTTGCTTAACCTGCCCGGCCTGACTGACGACGTGGCCATGTTCCGGCTGGAAGACGCTGGAATGTCCGCACAGATGGCGGAATACGCGGCGTACGCGGTTATTCGCGCATCACGCCAGCTTGGGCGGTACGAAGCCCTGCAAGGCGAGGCTCGTTGGCAGCAATTGCCGCCGATTCGGCGTAGCCGGTGGCCCGTAGGCGTTTTGGGCATGGGCGTCATGGGCGCGCGCGTTGCCCAGACGCTGGCCGCGCTGGACTACCCCGTTGCGGGCTGGTCGCGCAGCGGCAAGCAACTGCCGGGTATCGATGCTTTTGCCGGTAACGAACAATTGCCCGCCTTTCTGGCTCGAACGCGAGTGCTGATCAATACCTTGCCGCTCACGGATGCAACCCGGAACATCTTATGCCGCGAGACGCTGACCCAGCTCTTGCCCGGCGCGCATCTCGTGAACGTTGGGCGGGGCGAGCACCTGGTCGAAGAGGACCTGCTGGCCTTGCTCGATTCCGGCCACATCGCGGGCGCGACGCTGGACGTATTTCGCCAGGAGCCTTTGCCAGCGGATCACCCGTTCTGGCATCACCCTGGCGTGACGATTACGCCGCATGTGTCGGCCGCCACGCTGCGCGACGAGACCCTGGCTCAAATCGCTGAGAAGATTAATTGTTTTATGCGCGGCGAGCCGGTAAGCGGGGCGGTGGTGCGCGGGCGGGGGTATTAATCGGGGTATACGGATTTTCCCGTGGACGGACGAGGTGGTACTTTTCCGCAGTGCTGATTCTATTCACCGGCTTGACTGGTTTTGATGCCGGCACCCTATAGGGGATATCCCTTTATCGTCTTGGGATGCCCATATGAGCACCAATTGCCGTAGTCTCTTACGATCATACGGCTATGACGTATAATCACCTCATGCGTACCGTGGTGGAAACTGAAGTTTTTCGACGATATGCATCCTCCGTCTGGACCAATGATGAATGCCAGGACTTTATTACATGGATAGCATCAAACCCACTCGCAGGGGACGTTATCCCGTCTTCCGGTGGTCTTAGAAAGATTCGCTGGGGACGCACAGGCATAGGAAAGCGAGCGGGTGCACGCGTTGTGTATTACAACGCGCATGCAGATGGCTGTATCTGGCTGTTGATTGTCTACACCAAATCAAAATTTGACAATCTACCCGTCAGCTTTCTGACTGAACTAAAAAAGGTAATCAATCATGGATAAGGAACTGGAGCAGTTCAAGGCCGACTTACTGGTATCCGTTCGGCAGATGAAGACGGGTAAGGCCGCGCGATCCACTCAGACCGTTCTGCAACCCGTTTCTGTCGCTCGCATCAAAACGGGATTGGCCCAAGCCGATTTTGCTAAGTTACTGGGCGTCAGTGTGCGCACCCTGCAAGACTGGGAGCAAGGCCGGCGTAATCCGTCCGGGGCGGCCAAGACCCTGATACGCGTCGCAGACCTGCACCCCGAAATCCTGCGCGATCTGCGGCTTGCCTGATTTTGGCTTCAGCCCGCAGCGGTGCATACGGCGTCGGAAACATGTAAATTAGACGCGGTTTCGACAAGACTTTCCACAACGGCCTGAATACTGCTGTTCAGGGTTGAGCTTTCGCGCTGCAAAATACCGATTTCCCTGAAGAAGCTGGCGCCTTCCAGAGCCAGCACCCTGACGCCGGGGTGGGATTCCGTGGCGGCGAGCTCATAAGGAATGATGGATACGCCCAGCCCTTTCTTTACCATTTCAAGAATCACCGCGGGCTCGTCAAGCTCCATCGTGTCATGGACCGGTATTCGTGTGCGCTTCAGGAATTTATCGACGAGCTGGCCGCCGTATGAACGTCGGCTGTAGCGTATGAAGGGGTGGTCGCGCAGAAGATCCTTGATCGTGGTTTGGGTGGTGCCGGCCGGGGCGATGGCGGCGTAGCTTTCGCGCAGCAGGGTCGTCCAGCGCAGGCCCTTGGGCATTCTTAACGACGGTTTGATCATTACCGCGATATCGAGTTCCTGGGCATCGATCAACGACATCAGTTGCACCGAGGTGCCGGGAACGATATGCACCTCGATTTGCGGGAACTGGCGACGGAACCGATATAGCGCATCGGGCAGCAGGCCCAGCTGTACGGTGGAGATCGCGCCGATCTCTATTCGGCCACGGGTTTGAGCCGAGTTGGGAGCGCCTTTCATCGAGTCGAAGAGGCGCAGTATTTCTTGCGCAATGGGCACCAGCTCTTTGCCGCGCGGACTCAAAACCACCGATTTTCCCATTCTTTCGAACAGTTCGCAGTGAAGCGCCTCTTCGAGCTTTTTGATCTGGGTGCTGATCGCTGATTGCGTCAGGCCTAACTGCACACCGGCAGCGGAGAACGACCCGGTTTGCGCCGCCATGAGGAAGGTTTTGAGGTAGCGCGTCATAAGTATAAATATTTTCTATTAGAAGGCCTGATATTTATAATTTTACATGATGTTTTTTGTTATGTAGCATAAGGATTTGGCGGCCGAGGCCTGCGAGACCCCTTTGCAGCCGTACTGCCTGCTTTTTCTTTAAAGGAATTCTGATGTCTTCTATCCCCTTGTTTCATTTGGCTTTTCCGGTTAACGACCTGGCCGAGGCGCGCGCGTTTTATGGCGATTTGCTCGGCTGTCCCGAAGGGCGCAGTTCGCCCGAGTGGGTCGATTTCAATTTCTATGGCCATCAGATCGTGGCTCACCTGTCGCCCGAGGAAACCGGTCACAAGAACACCAGCGCGGTGGATGGGCATAACGTGCCAGTGCGTCATTTTGGCGCCATCTTATCCCTGGCTCAATGGGAAGCCCTGGCCGAAAAGCTCAAGGCGGCGGGTACGAAATTCGTAATCGAGCCGTATATCCGCTTCAAAGGCGAGGTCGGCGAGCAGGCCACGATGTTCTTTATGGACCCGTCGGGCAACGCGCTGGAGTTCAAGGCCTTCGCCGACATGAACTATGTTTTCGCCAAATAGCCGTTGAAAATAATGCCTGGCCCTGAGGGTTGCTCCGTACATACTCCAGATTAAAAGTGGATTATTCTGGAAATCGCTTCATACTTCTATAGGGTAGGGCTATCACATGAAATTCCGGTTATTCACTCTTGCTGCGATTTCGTTAGTCGCAGCCGGCAATGCTTATGCGCAAACCACCTGGACCATGCCCACTGCGTATCCAGACACCAATTTTCATACCAAGAACCTGAAGCAGTTTGCAGATGAAGTGGCCAAGGAAACCGACGGTAAGCTGAAAATTACTATTCATAGTGGAGGCGCGTTAATAAAAATGCCCGAAATCAAGCGGGCAGTACAGACAGGGCAAGTGCAGTTGGGTGAAATTTTCATCGGCACGATGGCTAATGAAGCGCCGTTGTATGCGTTTGATTCGATGCCGTTCATGAACTCCGGCTACAAAGACGCCTACAAGGTTTGGGAGGCCGTTCGGCCCCAGGTTACTGAAAGGTTGAAAAAGCAGAAACTGACCGTGCTGTATTCGGTCGCTTGGCCGGCCCAGGGAATTTATACCAAAAAGCCGATTACTTCGATCAACGATTTCAAGGGAATGAAATTCAGGTCGCCCAGCATCAGTACAGCCGAGCTTGTCAAACGTGTAGGCGCGATCCCTACGGTCATTCAGGCGGCTGACGTCCCTCAGGCGTTCATGACCGGCTTGGTCGATGCCATGATGACGTCTTCCAGTACGGGGGTGGATACCCAGGCCTGGGATTATCTGACCACGTATTACGATGTTCCGACCATGTATCCGCAGAATATTGTTTTTGTGAATAACGATGCCTGGGAAAAGCTCGATCCCCAGACGCGCGACATTGTTCAGAAGGCGGCCAAGCGCGCCGAAGAGCGCGGCTGGAAAATGAGCGCCAATGAAAGCAGCACCAATACGGCAAAGCTGAAGGACAAGCTGCAAGTGTCCGAACTGCCTCCCGAGGTGCTGGCGGTATTCAAGCAAAAGGGTCAGGAAATAACCAGCGAGTGGCTCAAGGGACTCGATCCCAGAGAGGCGGACGCCATTAAAGCAGCAATCAATTAAGACCTCGGCTCTCTCTGGAACTTAAGACCGCCTCGTCAAGGGGCGGTCTGTTTTCAATCCACAAAGGCTCACCATGCGACGACTCCTTAACGTGCTTTACGATGGGGCGGCAGTGCTTGCCTGCCTGTTTTTGATATCGATTGCCGTCCTTACCCTGGTGACGATTGCCTCAAGGCTGATGGGGGTCGCGCTTTACTCCATGGACGAGTTCGGCGGCTGGGCGATGGCCGCGTCCACGTTTCTGGGTCTGGCGGCCACGATGCGTCGCAACGAGCATATACGGGTGACCTTATTAATCGAGCGTCTGCCTCCGTTCGCTCGAAAATTCACTGAAATTGTCTGCCTGGTTGTAGCCACCTTGTTCATGGGTATTTTTGCCTGGTATGCCGTGCATATGGTGATTCAATCGCATGAATTCGGCGAGATGACCCAAGGCATGGTGCCGGTGCCGTTATGGATGCCGCAAACGGGCATGGCGCTGGGTGTTGTGCTGATGTTCATTGCATTGGCCGACGATCTGTTGCGCGCGCTTCGAGGCAAGCCGACATCGTATGAGTCGGCAGCGCCGGCCTCAATGACTGAAGCCGTCTAAGGGGCTGCCATCATGTTGACTGAAGTCTTTATCGTGCTTGGTTTGCTCGCCGTGTTGTTGATGGGCGGCATCTGGATTGCTATTTCCTTGCTGGCCTTGGGCTGGTTAGCGCTGACCTTGTTCACTTCGACCCTGCCCGGGCCCTTGATGGCCGACACCGCCTGGGCCGCTGGCAGCTCCTGGTCGTTAACCGCTTTGCCCATGTTTATCTGGATGGGTGAAATTCTTACGCGCAGCCGAATTTCACAAGATATGTTCCGGGGCCTGGCGCCCTGGCTGGATCGTCTGCCGGGGCGCCTCTTGCATTGCAATGTGATCGGCTGCGGTATTTTTGCCGCCATCAGCGGCTCGTCGGCTGCGACGGCGGCCACCATCGGCCGGATGACCATACCCGAGCTGCTGCAGCGCGGGTATGACGACAAAATGGTCATTGGATCCCTGGCAGGCTCGGGCACGTTGGGGCTGATGATTCCGCCTTCCATCATGATGATTGTCTATGGCATAACGGCCGAGGTCTCCATTGCCCGCTTGTTCATCGCCGGCGTCTTGCCTGGCATCTTGCTGGTTATGTTGTTTTCGGGCTTTGTCGCCGTTTGGTCGTGGCGTCATCCCGCCAAGGTGCCCGGGGCCGAGAAGGGAATGACATTGCGCCAGAAATTGTGGGAGTCGCGGCTGCTCATCCCCACTATTCTGTTGATCGCGGCGGTTATCGGTTCTATTTATGGCGGGGTCGCGACACCGACCGAGGCGGCGGCATTGGGCGTTTTAGGCTCGCTTATCTTGTCCGTGGTGTCGGGCGGGCTTTCCATGCGCATATTCTGGGACAGCGCCATGGCCGCGATGCGCACCTCGTGCATGATCGGCTTCATTATCATCGCGGCAAGTTTTCTAACGACAGCCACCGGTTTTATCGGGCTGGCCGCCGCTGTCGCGCAGGGCATCACGAACCTCGGTCTGACGCCTGGAATGCTTATCATCGCTTTGACCGTGGTGTTTATCATTTTGGGATGTTTTCTCGATGGCGTGTCCATGATCGTGCTGACGTCGGCGGTATTGTTGCCCACCGTTCAGGCGGCGGGTATTGACCTTATCTGGTTCGGTATTTTCGTTATCCTGGTGGTCGAAATGGCGCAAATTACTCCGCCGGTGGGCTTCAATCTATTTGTATTACAGGCGTTGACGGGCCGCGATATGTTTTATGTGGCGTCGGCGGCGTTGCCGTTTTTTCTATTGCTTTTACTGGCGGTTGCGCTGCTGTGGTTTGCGCCGTGGTTGGCGACCTGGCTGCCGACGGCCATGTTTTAGTTTTGCGGTGGCCGCACCGCCAGCCATGCCGATGAGATGTATCATGCGTTAACAACACATTAAAAAGCGACAGGGAGGCAAGGAAATGGGGGCGGATCAGTCTAAGGTAGCGATCATTACGGGCGGCGGAACGGGCGTTGGGCGGTCTGTGGCGCTGGCCATGCTTAACGATGGGTATAGCGTGGTGCTGGCGGGGGGCCGCCCCCCGCCGCCGGGGGGGGGGGGCCGAGAGGGGGGGGGGGCCCCGGGGGGGGGGGGGGCGGGGGGCGGGGGGGGGGGGGGGGGGGGGGGGGGGGGGGGGGGGGGGGGGGGGGGGGGGGGGGGGGGGGGGGGGGGGGGGGGGG
>LNAP01000091.1_pt1 | contig 135662 bp, 120 predicted proteins | sample 602601 | NCBI WGS metagenome assembly LNAP01 (sample SAMN02440304, study PRJNA202911) | soil metagenome | biome: Subtropical and temperate rainforests or woodlands; isolation source: soil samples (1 kg each in a 20% v/v slurry with milli Q water) were... ... | reverse complement strand
GAAACATTACAAATTTGAAATAAAGAAGTGCGGCACTAGGTTGGACGTCATATAGGCAATTCTGGCCGCCTAGTTTTATTATGAGAAAACCGCGAATCCCTGAAAAATCTGCCAAGGGAGGGCGAATATCAGGGGACGCTTTGCGATTTTCAGCGCCTCTCTGCCTAACGTCGTGTACCTAGATCCGAGGATGGTCGGCACAGCACTTGTCCCTCTCATGATTTAGAGCCTACCTCCCACTGGAGTCCCGGACAGCAATTGATGAGTTTCCCTAAGCGAAGCGCAGACTCAGATGCGACCGCCCCGTATTTTGAGCACGACACCCGCCAATGCGAGGAGGTCTTGACGTTTCCGGACAGGGGCGCACCAATTCAGTCCCTTGCGCTATAAGCATCACTGCAGACGCACTTGGCAATCGTAAAGTGGTTGATCCGAAACTTGAAAGGTGGATATGCCCGAACGTATTAACCTATACTGTGAGTATTGAATGCGGGGTAGATTAATGGATAAAAATATAGGAAGGGCTATCTACTGGCTCTACCATAAGCGGCCTAATGACGCGTTTCCAGAAGTGTCATTTTCGCAAGCTGGGAAAAATGGTGATCGGCTAAGGGCGGAAATTTTACACCTCATTGAAAAGGACGATAGTTTAAGAGGGCTTTTATCGGGTTGCCAAGTTATAGGCGCCTCTAGAAATCCCGTTACCTCAGAGAGGTTGGCAGCCTGGGCTGTTTCTTGTATACATAACTACACTCCGTTTGAAGAATGGCTAGTTTCCTATTTGAGCAGGAATTCATTCTCAGCGTATGCAATAGCTCTATTGACTGGTGTTGAAATTGATCAGGCGATCAGTCTTGGAAACTATGGCTCTCTCATGAGCATCTACAGCCTCCCTAATAAAACCTTGCAGGTTGCCCTTGGCGAGTCGTTAGATGCTAACGCGTTGACACCGCAGTATTCTGCCGCGCTGGTCATACCGTTTCAGCATCCTCTCATGATCGGGCAGGCGCGGGAGGGTGAGCTCCATCCGATAGTGGGAGCTAAATTAGAATTGCTCGATGATGTATTGAGTTGTTTAGCTTTGGCGGGTGGTGGTTCTCTTGCAGTACATAAAGTAGCTACTTCCATAGTGGCAGCAGATGACGTTCCATGTTTCGGGCCGGCGCTATGGGAGTATCATTCGTTTCGAGTAATGCCAAAAGTGACCGTGATGGTCGAAGACGAATGCACAAATGCAGTTGTGTTCCTTGATAAGCTTTATGCGATGGATGAGGCTCACAGAAACAGAGTAAGGCTACCATTGAGTAAGCTTAATGATTTTCACGCCTGCAAAGATCTGTCTGAGGCAGCAGTGCTGTTGCGAACGTGTTTGGAGTCTATTTTCTTGGACAATGATAGTGGTGAGCTTTCTCACCGCTTGTCTATTCGGGCGGCACTCGTGATGGGTGGGTCGATTGAAGAACGTTTGGCAACTTATCGCATGATGAAAAAGGCATACGAGCATGGATCCGCTGCCGTCCACCGTGGAAAAATATCCAGCAAACGGCCTCAGGAGGTCGTCGCAGTATTGCAGCAGGCAGCAAAGGTGGCAAAAAAGGTGATCAGCCTTCATCTCGATTCGCCAGGAGAGGACTGGTTAACCCTGGAGCTCGGGGGAGCTCATCCCCACTTGATGTGAATACCGTCAATGCCCATTAATGTCATGGATGATATCAATGCTCGCGGGTCGCCGAAGACGTAGTAACACGGCGGGAATAGCCTACAAGGGCGGTATCCCAGCGCCCTATCAAGCTGACGGTATGGCGTGTTCGGCATTGGGGATACTGGTTCTATCCAGCTCATTTGGCCGCGCTGCAAGCAGTGCGCGCCTTGCTCTGAATCTAGGAGCGGTCATGACTCATGCAACTGACTGGTCAAGTCGAATGCAAACAGGTGGTCAATAGGAATGCAAACGACTGGTCAGCGTGAATGGAAATGGGTGGTCAGATACTAGGTATTTTTCCAGCGAAGAGAACAGTCAATAAAATGTATGGTTAAACGCCATAAATCAAGATTATCATTGCCTCATCAAAAAAAACATAAACACCGACTTCAAAATTAAGGATTTGCGCCATGAACTCAGCTGGATACGCTTGGCTCCAAGAGTCTCTGCGACTTTCAGCTTTTCCGTTGCGCCGGCCGGCGAAAGTACAGCCGGTAACCAGAATTGAGCGGATTGGTGAAACGCTGGCTGTTCCGCAAAGATTGGCGCCCTCTGCAGATGATCTTATGGGACATCTGCTGTTCGCTTTGAAGAATGAAGGGATCAACCTCGCCATCCTAGCGCAGGCGCTCCCTATGATTCCTGCGGTGGAACTCGAAGCGGAGTTGCAAAAGGCGCCAAACGGGATCTATATCCGCAAAGCCGCGTACCTGCGTGAAGCCTTTACAGGCGAGACCATCAAGCAGCACAAGCCGGTCAAAGGTGTATTTGTCCCGCTGTTCGACCCAGAGCTGTACGTCACTATGCCAGGGGAGCGCAATTCGCGCTGGAGGGTCGAGTTCAACGGCCTCGGCAGCCTTAAATATTGCGCTACGGTCGAGCGCACCGCTGTGCTGACAGAGCTTCTGGAGCACGACATCCTTGCTCGCGCCCAAGACTTCATCCAGAACCTACCGGCCGGCATGATGGATCGGGCGCTATCCTGGGCGTACCTGCACGAAACCAAGGATTCTTTCGCCATCGAGCGTGAGTCGCCTTCTGAAGACAAGGCACACAAGTTCGTTCAGTTACTGCGCCAGGCTCACCAGCGTATCCCTCTAAGCGAGGACTACCTTGTTCAACTGCAGAACGCGACGATATCGAACGTGTACGACATGGCTGGCGCGTTCCGTCATGAGCAAAACCATTTGGCCAGCGGCCTGCAGGGCGCGGTTGGAGTCACCTATGTACCGCCCGAGCCTGATCTGTGCCGCGAGTTGATGGAGCAGCTGATGACGCTTGGCAACGACTCGCCAACGCAGATTGACCCACTGATCGCGGCAGGTATCGTTTCTTTTGGCTTCGTCTTCCTGCATCCGTTCATGGATGGCAACGGCCGGCTCTCGCGCTTTCTGATTCACCAGACCTTGTGCTGTGGCGGGGCCCTTGAAAATGGCCTCATCCTGCCGGTCTCCGTCGCGATGAAGCGCGAAGAGCGCCGTTACCTGGAGATCCTGCAGAAGTTCTCACGGCCGGCGCGTGAGTTCTGGGATGTTCGGTGGATCGATCAGGGCGAATACTCGTTCTCCTTCAAGGGCTCGGACGCGATCTACCGTTATTGGGATGCCACACCTGGCGTCTGCTTCACGCTGGAAATGGCCAAGCGTGCCCTCGAAGTTGAGTTGCGTGAGGAGACTATATTCCTCGAAAACTATGACCAGGTAGTGCGGGCGGTCAACGATGCCTACGACGTGCGCGGCAGCGACCTGGCCACCCTTGTGATGATGTGCCTAACCAATAACGGCGTCGTCTCCACAAATCGGCGTAGGCAGTTTCAGCTCAAGGTGTCGACCGAAGCCATGGATTACATGGAGCAGGTCGCGCAGGCGCTGCTTAGACAGCAAGCCGAACATGAAGAAGGCTACGGCCCAGGCATGGAGGAAGTAGCGCCCTGAGGTTGCTGCACTGACAATCTCGCTGATCTCCATCAGGCTGCAAATACGCGGGCAGCGGGTGAGTCTAAAAATCTGAAATAGACCCCGGATTCCAACTGATTATTACGCTGAGACGACGTCTCGCTATTCACTCGACCTGACCAACCAGTTGCCTCGGTCATGAACACGAACGAGATTCAGAGCAGAGCGCGCACTGCTTGCATCGCGGCCAAATGAGCAGGATAAAACCAATATCCCCACCGTCGCTGCCAGAGAGCCTAGACGGTGCTGAGATTATTGACGACGCTCACCACCACATCCATTTCGTCACCGACATTAATGTTGTCGATAATGTCTTCCTTTAGGGACGCAGGCTGAGTGTCGATTACAAGCATGTCGCAGGACGTATCGTTGGACGAATAGGTACTGAAAGAACTGCCGCTGGAGCCAGTCATTGAACATCCCTTGCGTCGACTGAGAAGTGCTCTATTCCCGTTCCGTATGCCCGTGAGCGAAAAGTCTTTTCCAATTGAAAACCCCATTGCGATCGACGATTGACTGCTTTTTTAGCGTGAGAAGCCTCCGTTGTCCGTCTATAATGCGTGCATGTTGAATCCTACCGAAATCCGTCCAATCCTCAAACAGTGGGTCGCGAGAGCGATGCCCCACGAGGAGAGTGACGTCTTCATCGAGGAGCTGTGCTTCATTGATAAGGCCAGACGCGCCGATCTCGTACATGCAAATGGAAAGCTGACCGCTTTTGAGATCAAATCCCACGCAGACACCCTGACACGCTGGGAGGGCCAGCAAGAGGCCTACATGGCCTGCTTCGACGAGGTCTGGCTGTGCTGCCACTCAAAGCACCTTGTGAAAGCACTGGAATCTTGCCTTCCCCATGTCGGGGTTCTCGTCGTTGATGATTACTCAGGCATGGCGATGATCCGAAAAGCCAAGCCCAACAAGTTTCAAGACAAGTTTCACCTGACGGGCTTTCTGTGGCGCAATGAATTGGATGCACTTGCCAATAAGCATGATATAGCGACGAAGGGTCGCGATCTTATAAGGGAAGTACGCCGCCAGATCAGCGACGCCCTTCCTATCAGCGAGATCAGACCACACGTACTAGCGTGCTTGAAACGACGTTACCGCTAGAGTAAGTCATCGGCATCAAGGTCACCGAAATCATTGCCAGCATCTACGATGGACTGAATCATCGCGCAGATATGCTGGTTGATCCTGTACCCGTTCCATGTTCCGTTATTACCGTAGTTAGTGGATGTGGCGACAATTCTGCTGTATTCGCGAGTGGCCCAGCAAAAGTCGTCGCCATGGTAACCAGGCAGGTTTCTGACTTCCTGCGCAATTTCCACATATTTCATGAATTCCTTGTTCGCTCCTTTTCGCCGTTGCCACCACTCTGTTGGTGTGTAATAACATCCAAAAGGGAGTACTGGCATACCGGGGACATATTCCATCGGCGCCGTTGGATTTGTAGCAGCATAGTCGCCATAGATTATCTCTGACTCTATCCCGCTTATATCGACCCTCGATTGCCAAGCCACGTCATAGCACGCAGAGGAACGCGAGCTGTTTGACGCTGGCTTATCGATAGGGAAAGATGTGCTCATCAGAACCAAGTTTCTGATCTGATAGCTGTTGAGTTGCCTCAGCGATAAATTGAAATTTGATCCTGATGCAGTATTGGCCGGGCTGGTGGCGCCAAAGTCTAAAATCACCGTCGCGGTCTCGGGACTGTCAAGTGCGTCCAAGATGGACAGTAGTCTATTCCACGATGTGGAGGTGGCATCTCCAGGGCAGGTAACTCTGATGGCTATGTTCTGAAAATTGCCTTGGAGAGCGAGTGCGCTTTGGATAACTGCCCGCTGCGGGTCATCGTCAACCCAGGAGACGACCGGTATAATGTTCTGGTTGATGCCTGCCACGTCTGCGAAGAACTGCCGTTTTTTTTCAAAAGCGCCATTAGGATTGTGTAAGTCATTGGCAGTGATGAAGACCTCAGCAACATCCTTCCTAACCCTTGAAACGTCCAGAAAAAAGGGATGTTCAGTCCAATTCGTCAGGAAGGTTTGTAGGTGTCTATCGTCATCACCTCGCATGTCTAATAAAGGCGCTACAACGTCCCGCCTTGGGGTTTCCAGATTTATCAGGGCTTTAATGTCATTCTGTCCAACTCGTAAACAAGCCACGTACTGCATCTTGCACTCCTTGCGTGTTGTGTAATGGACGACTTAGCCGTTTGCTAGGACGCAGCGCACTGTAGGTATCGCGCTCAATTTCAGCTCTGGTATTGTGATATCAATAGCGATGAGCGTTGCACAGACGCTGAACCTTACCCTTGCTCCTAGCAAGGCGGTGGGAAGGAATCTGAAAGATAGCACTTAGCTACCGTGGGGCGAGTCACGTTCGCATTATTTTTCGAGCATCAATACCGCGTTCGGCGGTAAGCGAAAGCTTGGGCAGGTACCTGCTCGTCTTAATCCGGGTAGTCGATATAGACGGCGTCTTGCCCGCGTATGCCGGAGGGGTTGGATTGCCGGTGACTCTGAGTATCTCTGAGGTTGTTCAGGATAGCGAGCTCTCATGAATTGAGTATTCAGTTGGCTTACGGGAAAAGGATAGCCTGTTGACCAAGCTAACCCTATTTAAAATAAACCCCGTTATTTGCGTGAGGGTTCCTTAACTGGTGTGGGGGCTTTCATCATTTCGGCCTTGGTAAATTTTTTGAGGCCCGCATTGTGGAGAAGGCGAGTGATCGTCTCGTACAGTTTGCCGTTAAGGGCATTAGCTTGTGCCAACTCTTCCTCAAGCCGGGCAATGCGTTCCGCGCCGTCTCGGATCGTCTTGGGGCGTGGCAGGTTGGTGACTCGCTCAAGTTCTTTTTTTATCGAACTTTTCTTTGACTGATAGGCGAGCTTCACAGTAGGTTTGCCGCTCAGGGCCTGCCGGGTCGGAGGAGATTCCCAGCCAAGAATTTCCTGCGCACCCAGGCAGATCGTATTCCAAGCTAACGGATACTTGGTATCCCAAGTGCTGATCATTTTGCAGATATCACGAGTCTGCCGATCGGTAATTACCTTGGGCATCTTAGGGTTCCTAACAAATCCATCAAACAAGCATCTCCAGGCAATCGACCAGGTCTTGGCCGTAATCGCGCGCGAGCTGTTCTTTGCTCACAAGTTCCACACCAATTGCCAGCTGCTTGCTATCCAGAAGCTCAATACCAGCTTGGCTGGCTTTCTCGCCCACTAGCTGTGATTCATGGCTGAAATCGGTGCCCGTCAACAGTATGGGAGATCCATCTGGAATATCAGGGTTTTCCATAACATTGACAAGCTCTACAAGCCGATAAATCTGCGGCTTGGCCTTCTCAAGCCACAGTGAAGCTGAACGTTCACCCGAGTCAATTGCGCGCTGGGCGGCATCCCGTGTACGAATCATATTATCTCGATCAGCCTTGATCGCTTCCAAGGCGATCTTGTCGCCTTTGCACGCAAGTAGCTCAGAGCAGTTCGTGCAGTCGGCAAATTTATTGCACGGCCCGACTGCCCAGCTTCGACGACAAATGCCGTACCGGCTTCTGTGGTAAGGGCCACTCCCGAAACTTGTCGCTTCCTCCTCCGTGACCGGAGACAAGGTCTGGTGTTCCTGCTTTGTCCCCATGATTGTGGAGGCTTTGTCGCGCTTTAGTTCGTCGGACTCATGCAGGTACGTCCTGGTCTGCTGAACCGAAGCTCGCGTACTCCACTCGGTGATCGCCTCCGCACTCATACCGCTTTTCTTGGCCAGGCGGTTTACAAAGTGCCGAAGGCTATGCGAATTCATCCGCATTGGGTCGAAGCCATGTTTTGTGAAGAAGCATAGGGGGCGCTGGTTCTTCCTATCTTCCTTGACCGCTCCGTCGAGACGCTTTCGATAATAATCTGGGTTGAAGGGAGCAAGTAGTACAGGGCTGGTACCGGCGCGAGCCCCAAACTGCATGTGTTTGAAGCACATCAGCGACTCACTCATCTTGAGGGGCTCGTTCACGTCCCCAGGTCTCTTTTGGTAAGGAAAGTGTGGGTTTTTCTTGTAATGCTCAGCAAGGACGATCTGCCATAGCGAGTCCAGTGTAAACCCGGTAAGTCTGTAGTTGCCCGTGTACTTCTTCATGAAGTCTTCGCAGTATTTGCTTTGGGCGAATCCTAGAGCTTGGGCAAGTTGAGCTGGAGTGAGCTCTTGGTCATCCGGGATATCCGGGCAGTCAGCGTGGCGGTAGAACCTGGTTGGGCTCGTCTCCATATAGCGGGCGAGTCGGCGGCCTTCATCTGTGATGGCCACAAGCCGATCCACAGCCATCTGTGCGACCTCTGACATGGTCGTCGGGATCGGCTTTCGAGTATAGCTGTGCGTTTTAGGGACGTAATAAGCCAAGTACCGCTGCAAATCGCCGTTAGTGTCGGTGTCCGACCTGAGGCAGTCTGCGCGCCACCTTAGGGTTTCTCCAATTCGCATAGGGGCGCTAAGCAGCAACGCCGTGATTGACGTCACCATGATGTCGCTGTCGTCCAGCTGAGTGACAGGGAGGCTGAACACGTCCGCAATGCTGAAGAAGGCGTCCTGGCTTGCCACCTTTCCCAGCTTGACCTCCGCAGGCGCATTTCCGCCCCGGAGGGCATCATAGGACTTATCCCGGACATAAGGGTTCTGCCAGCGTACGACTTCGGCGGGTACTATCAGTTTCTCGGAAAGCAGTACGAGAATTTGCTGCATCGCGGCAACTATATTTTGTCTGCCTGAGTACTCTGATAGCAGCTGGGCAGCGCGGTTGTAGTGGCTGACCTGGATCTTGGTGATGTCAGGTACTGCCATGTCTTCCATTAAAGCGTTTTCTAAAGCTTTAAAAGCTAGCGTTTCCCGACCTTGGTTCTTGTGAGGCCTGAGCGTGTGGCGGTAGCGCAAATAGGATTTGGCAACATCAGCAAAGTTTGGATCCATCAGTTGATTTTGCGCTGGTGTTTTTGATGGGTGAAGTTGCCGGCTTTCCCAATTGGTAAACTTAACCTTACTATCCTGGTTGCTATCTGGCCATGCGCTAGCGTCCCAATTGAAATCAGGTCTTTGTGCCCACAGCGTAAGCTGAAATCTGCAGTAAAGGATGAAGTTTTTGAGGTTGGTGCTTGGGCTGAGCTCTGGATTGGGATTGAAGCTTACAAGGGTGAGAGTTGCGGCCATTACATCTGCTCCTTTTTGGCTTTGCACAGAGCGATGCACCTCTCCACGGCGCGAATGTCCGCTGACAGATCGATCGGGTTGAGCAGGTTGCGCATGCTGCCAGGTTTTATGACTGCCAGTTCTTGGGCCTGGCGATAGATCAGGGCTTCCAGCACCTCTTCATGTGGTGCATCAACCAGGGGTTCGAATACCCTGCAGCGATAGCAGGGAACCGGCACGGACGTCGTAGAGCAGAAGGTGAATTTTCCGCACTTGCCCATATACAAGAGTTGCCCATCCTTCGCGAGCTCAAGCCGCTTCAAAGAATCATCGGGATGGGTAGCCTCAGCGTCAGTTGCAATGATTCGCCCGTGGAACGCTTGAGCAATGGGTGCGAGCCCTGGGGCCATGAACTGGTCGATCTCCCTGGCTCTTTCGGCAGGATCGTTGTAGTACGATTTCAGCGCGCGATCGTCGTTGTGACCAAGCCAGAAGGACAGAATAGGCCTAGGAACGCCCATGCGGGCGAGCTGGCGAGCGCGGGTGTGCCTAAGCCTTATGGCGCTAATGAACAGGGGCTTGCCTGTTCGAGGGCTTATGGGGATTGCTGGCGGGGCTGCATAGAGTAAGCGCGTACTTTTTTTGCGCCCATCATAAATCAACATGTTGTAATGAAAGCCGATAACTTGGCTAATACGGTTCGGCAGACTATGAAAAAGTTCGTCTGCGAGGCTACTACGTGGGTCGACGCAAAGCTTTTCGCGCAGGATTTCAATTGCATTAAGTACGCGCGCCTCTGTTGTGAAGATGGGCAATTGATTGATGTCATTATCACTCAAGCTAAAGCCAAGAGAATGCTCAAATAAAGCCTTGATTTGCTGCCGTTGTATTTTCAGTAGATCCCATAAGTGTTTTGCAATCGGGTGAGCCTCGAATCGTCCTCCCCGGAACTCAATACCTACAAACTGCTCTTTAGCCGCAGGAAAATGGATTTCATTTTCGTGGTGCTCTGCTAATTCTTTGTCGCCGTCAGCCTTCAGGTCGCCAAATTTCAGGCTGGAAAGCTGGCTTGGGCGTCGGGCGTATTGCAGTGACAACAAGCGTATAAGGGCTGGCTGTGTATGGCCTGAAAAATCATAATGACCCCAAGTCGCCTGCAACACATCTTCGTACTCTTCGTCAGTAAGCCAGCTCTTCTCCGGATCATCTGATTCTACGTTGTTGGATATAGTAGACGCTCCACCTGCTTGGGCCAGTAGGTTGAGCGCGTCATCCGTAACAATCGCAGGATAGCCATCTTTCCAGTACTCAAGAAAGTTCCGAATTGGTGTCTTCACCTGGCGGAACGAGAAGCTCGGTAGCGCTTGGCTCACCCACTGACTATCTATAACGTGTAGCGGGTTTTTTTTGGCGGCGGTACGCATTGCAGCTACAATTTGTTTCAGGCCAGTCGAGCTCACTTGACCATTTTTAAAATGGCTAATGGTGGCTCGCTGGAAAGAATCCTTTATTTCAGGTGAAAAATGCGCAAATAAATACTTGCAATTCACGTTTTGCTTGCCAAGAATTACCAGCTTGTTATCCTCCCAGAATATCCTCCCTTCAGCTGCAGATCTTGCAGTTGCGTGTAGATCAAAAGCTATTTCAGAGGGGCTTGGAAAGCTTGTGTCGGAGGATTCGAAATCAATTGTATCGTTTGAGTTTAAAGCTTCTTCCGGCTTAATCATTTGCTGGCTCGCATCGTATCTTCAGCCACTTTTCGTCCTATGGCCATTGCCTGCTCTCGGCGGTGGCGCTGGTTATAAATTTTTGCCATGTCGGATCCTGGAGCCCAACCCATGGCCTGCTCGCGGCTGCTGGCCTCATCTGCTTCCGACATGCCCGCGTCGTCGGCCTGCTTAGAGAACCTGTAGTTCCAGTCGTGACGGAGTGCGTGGGGGTGAAGGCTTTTTCCTAGTACAGGGAATGCATTTCGGAAGTATAAAAATGCGGAGTTAAATCCATTGATCGAAAGCGCCTGTCCTTCGGTTTTTCCTCGCTGGTGAACGCAAAACAGGAAGGAGCTTTCACTGTGGCCAGCATTGTTCAAGCCGGCACGTATAACTCGGTAGTCCAAGATCTGTTTTTCCAAACCTTCCGATATCGCGACATCGCGGCCTAATGTTTTGGCAACAGGCTGATTGGCGCGCAGGTCTAATTCGTCACCATGGTTTCGCTCGATGACAAGATAGGCTCCTTCACCGCCGCTTGCTTCGACAGAATGCTTGAGTTTGAGTGATAGGAGTTCGCCGCGTCTCATGCCCGTTTCATAAAGGATGCGGATCATGACTATATTTCGCAGCCGGGTACCATGGTGTTGAGGTTTAGCCTCTATGCCCTGCAAGGGGTCGTCGAACAAGGATAGGAGCTTGGCACGCGCAAGTTCAGGAAGCTTTTCATCAAGCAGTCTTTGTTTTTTTCGGGCTCTGGATGCGCCACGCTTGAGCTCTCGCTTTTTCAAACGCGCGGCTTGATCTTCAACCAACTTCTGCACATGAATACTGTCCCGATTTGGCAACAATACATCGGTCAACCAAGCAATATAACGCTGGATATAGAGCCAGTAGATATTGAATTTTTCAGCGCTGATCGCTTCCCCTTTTTTCCCCATGCGGCTTGTGCGGACATGCGCAGCAAGGTCAGCAATCTCGTGAGGTTGCAGAAGCTCGCCATTGGCCAGCTTTTCCTCAACCAGAAGTCCGCGCTCGCTCTCCCACTGACAAAGGCGTCGGATACCGTTCAAGGCGCTCTGCTGCGTCTGGTGGGTATGGTTCTCTCTCATTTCATGGGAGATGAAGATGGTAGGGTAGTACATGGGGATGCCTTCTTCCCTAGCGTCAAGCAGGAGGGAGAAGCGCTCGCCGTTGGTGGCAATGAAGGATTTGATTGAGAAGGTCATGTTTACATTATGACCGGTGTATCAAGGTAGCGGAATGGGCGTTTACATTTATTTTTCATTTTGTTGGACGCTGAAATGCTCCGTGGTACAATAAATACAAGGTGTTAAGGAAAGGATAAGTATCATGGTTTACAATTCATCTCCGTCAAGGGCGGTAGTACTCGACACCGAAACCACCGGCATGCCGGTCACCGATGGCCACCGGGTTATCGAGATCGGTTGCGTCGAACTGATTGGCCGTCGTCTGACCGGCCGGCATTTCCACGTTTACCTGCAACCGGATCGCGAAAGCGATGAAGGTGCGATCGGCGTTCACGGCATCACCAATGAGTTTCTGGTGGGCAAGCCGCGTTTCGGCGAAGTGGCGGATGAGTTCTTCGAATTCATCAAGGGCGCGCAGCTGATCATCCACAACGCCGCGTTTGACATCGGTTTCATCAACAATGAGTTCGCCCTGATCGGTCAGACCGACAAGGCTGATATCACCCAGCATTGCACGGTGCTCGACACCTTGCTGATGGCCCGTGAACGCCATCCAGGCCAGCGCAACAGCCTGGACGCCTTGTGCAAACGTTATGGCGTCGATAACTCCGGTCGTGAATTGCACGGAGCGTTGCTCGACTCCGAGATTCTCGCCGACGTTTACCTGACCATGACCGGCGGGCAGACCAGCCTGTCGCTGGCCGGCAATGCCACCGACGGTAACGGCTCCGGCGAAGGCTCGGGCAACAACGCCAGTGAGATTCGTCGCTTGCCAACTGATCGCACGCGCTGCCGGGTGATCCGCGCCAGCGAAAGCGAACTGGCCGAGCACGACGTACGCATGGCCGCTATCGCCAAGTCGGCAGGTGCGCCAGCGTTGTGGGTGCAGTTGCAGGAAACACGGGATCAGGCCTCGGCGTGATCTTTTCATCCAGCGTAGCGACGTGATGACTTTGGCCAGTCCAGCGATCAATCCGGCACTGAGCATTCGCGTGGCAGACGAATGCTTCGAGGATTACATTCTCAATAGCGAGTTCACCTTCACCGTCAGCGGTTTTGCCTTGGCGCAGGTGGGGCAGAGCGTCGAGCGCTGGAAGATCGAACCGGTCGAGCCTTATTCGAAGAACTACGGCATCGATTCCCAGGAGTTCTGCGATTATCGCGACGCAGCGGACAGCACCGTGCTGGTTGCATGGCTGAATGAGCGGGCAGTAGGGCATGTGGTGCTGAGCAGGCACTGGAATGGCTTTGCCCATATCGACGAACTGGCGGTTGATGCGTCCGCACGTCGTAACGGGGTAGCCCGGGCGTTGCTGGACGTCGCGCAGTTCTGGAGTCGCAAACAGGACTTGCCGGGCATCATGCTGGAAACCCAGAACAACAATCTGGCTGCCTGCAAGTTGTATGAGCGCTGCGGGTTCGTTGTCGGCGGGGTCGATTACATGCGTTATCGGGGCATTGACCCGCAAACCCGGGAAGCAGCGATATTCTGGTACATGCTGTTCAATGACGCGGTTACCGATGTTGATATCAGTAACGACCAGCGATCAACCTGAACAGCCGCTTGCGCTCACGATAAAACGAGGCGATCAAGCGACCTCAGGCCGAGTATTACTTGGTACGGGTCATTTCCACACCGGACTGAAGCAGCTGAAAAACATCTCCGCCCAAGTGTTTTACCCGATCACCGATTGCCAGGCGATACGTTGATACAGGCTCCGTGCCACCAGCCTCCGAGGGCTGTGATTCCTGGAACTCATGCACGGAGTAGACGCGGCCTTCGGCGTCCCTTGCATGAAATTGTCCGACGAGAACTGAAGCCATTTGCTTTGTAACCTCTGAAGATAACCGCTCATTTACTGCTGCATGCTAACACCGCGCGCCGACAATCTGCGCCGGCTTGTAAGCCGCGTCGCAAGAAAGGTTTATGGCGTTGGCACTCAAGCCTTGTAGACCGCTGTTTTAGCAGGGAGTTTTCCCGCTGGAAAAAAATAATTCGAGGGGCCTTTTCGCTGGAACCCAACGTCGTTTGGCGAAAAATATTGGCACATTCAAACAAGTTTAAGCCGGTTTTAATCCGCAACTTCATCTATAACTACTGGCTCTTTGAATTCGTAAAAGGAAATCTCCATGAGTCAGGTTTATTCGGTCGCCGTTGTGGTGGGCAGTTTGCGTGCGGATTCCATTAACCGAAAGGTGGCACTGGCGCTCGCTGCGCTGGCTCCGGCAAATCTGCAGCTGAAGATTGTCGAAATCGGCGATTTGCCGCTCTACAACGAAGACATTGATACTGCGACGTCCACGCCTGAGTCTTACGCTGCATTTCGCCAGCAGATCGCCGCAGCCGATGCGGTCCTGTTTGTCACTCCGGAATATAACCGTTCAGTCCCCGGAGCCTTGAAAAACGCTATCGACGTGGGCTCCCGGCCTTACGGCAAGAGCGCCTGGAGCGGCAAACCGGGTGCGGTGATCAGCGCGTCGCCGGGCGCTATTGGCGGGTTTGGCGCCAACCACCACCTGCGCCAGTCCCTGGTGTTCCTCAACGTTCCTTGCCTGCAACAGCCTGAGGCTTACCTGGGCAACGCGGGCACGTTTTTCGACGCCGCCGGAACCCTCTCCGAGCAGACCAAACCTTTCCTGCAAACCTTTATCAACGCCTATGCGGCGTGGGTTGAGCAGAATAAAAAAGTCTGAAATCCGGTTGCGCAGCTGCCGCGATAGATCACTGCTTCATATAGCGCAGCTTTATGTATGGATTGACGGACGGAGGCCAGGGATAAGCTCTTTGTTTTTTTCAGACTCTGCGCCGGGTGCGCAAGGTCTTTGAACAAGGACGCTGTCATGCCCCTGGCATCTACCCACTATTTTTCCAGCGCGACGTTGCGCACGCGCTATGTTGCGGACCTGGACACCGCGCTGGCGCGGTCAAGGATCACTGCAGAGCAACATCAATGGCTTGGCCTGCTGGCTGATCCTGTGCAAAACGGTCAAAGCGCCGTTGATGCCCCTCGAGTCGACCAGATTGTGGTTAACAGCGGCGCCAAGCCTACGGCTGAGCTGGCGGGCGCGGTGCTGCTCAGCCATCACGCTTCCCTAGATGGCGCAGTGTATTTGCATACCCTGCTCGACGGAATCGAACCGTTTGCCAGCCGCCAGCTGCTGCTGCATGCGCTCGACACTCGTTTCAGGATCGCCCCTGGCGTCGCGTCGGCATGGGAATACGAATCGGTGGAGGGTGATCCGTTCGAGTGGCGCATGCGCTCGATTATCGGCCAGCATGGGCAGGCCCTGGTTGTCATGGCCGATCACCTGATGCTATTGCCATCACTGCACACAGCAGTGGGCCGAGCGTTTCAGCACACCCTGGAGCAGGCGCTGCCCGAGACAACGTTAAATGTATTCACTCATCTATTGCAGATTGTTCGGGTTCCGGGCTCGGCTGAGGCTGATTCGAACCCGGTGGTGATGGGCACTCGAACCCTTGCCGAGGCGGCGATGGCTGAGCGTGTTCGGGGGGCGACCGCCAATGAACTGCATAGACGTTACCTCGGCGAGACGGGGCGCGTGCTTACCTCTGTTCAGGCGCAGCCTTTCGAGAATGCGCTTGCCGGTGTTCGGGCCGCGACGAAAGACTGTTACGAAGAGCTGCTGGAAAGCTTCTGGTCCAGTGCAGTCACCGGTGGCGGAACCCGGCGCGAGTTCGGAGCCCGGTTTTTGGCGGATACTTTTCACCACCGTTTGCTGACTGCCATCTGCGCTGGTGATATTTCCAGCTACGAGGGCAGTCTGCTACGCAGGTTGCATCCGGCGTCCCGCGCGGGGGCGAGTGAAAGTCGACTTGCGCTGGCAAGGCTTTCCGTATCGGTGGCTGACGGAGAACCGGTGAAGCTTGTCGGCATCTTCCTCGTTGAGCTGGCGGCAGTACAACTGCCCGGAATGCTGTTGTATTCGGCAAAGCATGGCCTGCGTCGTTTTGCCAGCATTGCGCAGCTCATTGGGCATTTCACCTCGACTGCCGGTCGCGCCGAATTGCTGGAATATTCATCGCTGAACGATCATCCACTGCTCGCCGCTCCGGGCGAGTTGAGTTTGCACCGGGACGCGCTTGATCGGCCGCTGTTCGCCGATCTTATGGACTCGATCATCGCCTGGCAAAAACGCAATCTCGCCCATGCCATCGACCTGCCTTGCGAGCATGTCAACCAGGCCGCAGTCATCATCGACGACGCGCTGGATATCCGTCAGTTGCTCAACCCTGGCCTCGTTTCGTTGGGCGGCTCAGGCCGCTGGCGCGAACAAGGGCTGGACTTCGAGCACGCCTGGCCAGAGCTCTCAGGGCATGACCGCGCCGTTTTACCTGAAGGTGCCAGGGAGGACGAAGCGTTGCGGACCTGGCAGCAATATCTGGTTTGGGTTAAACAGGAAGTCGACCGCACCGCTGGCCTTCATCCTGGCGTCACCGAGTGTGCTCGTCGTGTTCTGAATCAATATCTGTCGATTTTCAGTGAGGTGAAAGCCGACGCCAGTGAACTTTGGGTAAAACCGCCTGACGCAGCTGTGGTGAAGCTGGTGGATCTACTTCTGAACAGAATAACCGGGCACGTCCTTACGCGGCTTGCGGATGACTCCCAGGTACTCAGCCAAGTCCCTGGAACAATGGAGCCGCGTGTGCTGGCAACCCTCACGGCCAGAATGCTGGAGCTCATCCTCGATCTGGCCGATGGCGATTTTCGGCAGCAACTTGCCTTGCAGTCCCTGCGCTCGCACAGTCGTCAACTGCGGCAATTGAACACGCAGATCCTGCCCGCCAAGGTGGGCAGGGATATTCGTAGCAGCCTGTTACGCCTCGCGTTGCGCATCGAAAAACAATTCGGCAAATTCAATGCTCAATCACTGGCCATGCTTGAGCAGGTGCTGGATCGGCCGAGCCTGAGCCTGCGCGCTCATTTCGGGGATACCGCTACCGAGGTGTATGCACTCCATGTCGTCTACCCGCCGAACTTTCGTCCCGAACCCATGACCGGGGTGTTTGTCCTGCGCCAGCCACTGGTTCGGGAGGGGAAACTGCTGCTGTGCTCGCTGAACGCTGGTCTGCAGGAATGTAAGACGCGCTCCGATCTGCAGGCTTTCATCAATGGCAAGTTGGCCGACCCGGCGACAAAAACGCAGTGGCTGGCTTGTTTCAGCTCACCGTCAATCGAGCGCATCGATGCCTATCTGCAGCAGTCCTTGTCGGTCAGGATCGGTCTGGAACGTGTCGACGAGAATTTTATTGAACATTTTCAGGGCATCGAGCTGGAACGGCAGATCGAGGAAGTCGAAGCCGCTTGTGACAATGCCGTGCGTTGGAAGGCGGACGCGGCACTGATGGACAAGCTCGTCGGTACAGCCAATGCCGACGACAACGTGCGCGAGATGGCGGATAACCTGTCGTATACCCTGGAAGTCACGTTTCTCGAGGCATTTGTACCGCAATGGGTAAACGATGCCAGCAGCCGGGACCTTCAAACGCTCAGCGAGCTGCTGCTCAAGGCCTATGTCACCCAAGACCCTGAGCAAGACTTTCTCTTCGATATCCCGAGTCTGGAGCAGCATGCCCGGGACCTCATTCTCGTGCGCCTGAAAAAGGACTTCGCCGGTCAGTCCCTTGACCCGGACAAGATTGTGGTCAGGCTGACCCGTTATGTCGGCGCGCCGTCACTGGCTGGAGAGATTCCATCCTCGATGCCGGCGGCCACCCAGGTTGACACGCAAACGCTGACGCAGTTTGCCATCAACCGCTTCGGTGGCGCGCAGGACGTAACGCTAAGCATTGCCTTGGAGGACGGTTATCTCGCAGCGCCTTTACCCGGTGCCGATTACGTCAGCGACCTGGTGCGCGATCTCGACGTCGGAGCCAGCTTTCAGACGCTTTTGGCCGAGAAGCTGGATGTGCACGACCCGGAGCATGCCAGGCGCGTCCGGATGTTCGCAGCGTGTATGCCGGCGTGGCTGATCCTTGGGGCTTTTGAACTCAAGCTGCAAAAGCTGTTATCCGAAAAGGCGCTGCGCTATGTCCGGGGCATCATGCTCATGCCTGACGGGCTGGCCAGGCTGCCGGTAGATGGCGAGCAGGTGGTGCTGAGTCCGCTGCAGCTGGTTGCCGAACCGGGCCGCGCAGCGGACGTGGTGACGGGCCTGTACCTGATCACTGCCCAGGACTCCACGAACGGGCCCTGGATTCTGTATTCGATGCTGGCCGATCACATGCAGTTCAAGGAGTACGCCAACGAGGCGGCGTTATTGGCCGCCATCCAGAACTCCTCAAGCCTGCAGGCATTGATCCTTGAGTATCTCGATCCGCAGGCCCGTCGAATCTACGACAATGGCGGGTTCATCGAACCGCATTTGCCCTGGAGTACCGAGGTGTCCATGGACGTTCCGGTATTCCGGCCAGCAGCGCCTCGTATCCTGATCCAGCCAGTGCGCAGCAACGCCCTGAGCTATCTGTTCGAAGGCATGAAATCCGTTCTGATGCTGAACGCCAGGAGGGCGAGCGTGACCACGGCGCAGTTCAACCAGCAGGCGAACCGGTTTTTGTTGAGCCTGGGCGGCGAACAGGCCTTGGCGCTGCTGCCCGGACGGCTTGGGTTGCTGGTCGGGGCGTGGCAAAGCCACTCCTGGCTGAAGGCAACTGCTCAGGACCTTGGCGAACGTCAATGGGGCAGGGCGTTGTCTGAATTCTCGACCGCTGTCGCCACGTTGATTTCCTGGCGAGAGGATCCGAAAGAAACCAGAACACGCGCGGTTCATGAACCATCGGTCGAGGAGCGCTCCTTGTCGACGCTGGATTTCTCCTGGGGCAACAGTGGGCTGACTCCCGATCTGCGCAACCGGCTCAGGCAGCTGGAGGCAGACAACGTTTCCCTGAGCGAACTGGAGAAGGACGACCTGTTCGGCGTATACCGCAGTCGCCGGACACGGAGTGAGTTTGTTGCTGTAGAGGGCAAGGTTTACCAGATCACATTCACCCAGACCGGCTACCGTATCGTCAAAGACGATGTCCTCGGCCCGTCGGTACGGGCCGACGAGAATCGGCAGTGGACGCTTGATCTCCAGGGTGGACTCAGGGGCGGTGGCGGTATCCAGACCCGCTTGAGCAATTTCACCTTTGATCATCGTGTGGATCAGATCCTGATTGTCGAAGCCCGGGGAATGCCGGAGATTCGTCGTCTGTTCCCGGACAGAGCCAGACGAATAGCCGAAGCTCATCTGGGGGCCCGGAATTTACTGCGCATTGCCCGCGACAACTTGCAGTCGGAGCTTTCAACCGGGCAGATCTCAGCGAGAGCTCGTCAAGTGGTGGGCGGCTTCTTTGGTGTGAAGACACCCAGCGAACGGTTAATTGCCTCGATCATCAAACGCATCGCCGAGCTGCAGGAAGTATTGCTGGATCAGTCGCTTTCACCGTTCACCTCTGAACGAATTATTGTGGGGACCAACAAGATGGGCGCGCAGGACTCCAGTGCGTTCACCTTCAGCTCGGATGCGCGCAAACGAATTTATCTGACCGAGCGTTTTTTTCGCAGCCCTGTCTATCGACTCAAACCCCCGGTCATCGGCCAGAACGGGTTCAATATTGCTGCGCATTTTCGAACCACCATACTGCTTCACGAACTGTCGCATGTCGCCAATAACAGCCACGACATTGCCTATGTGGAGTCCTCAGCGCCGTATCTGGATTTGATTTACGACGGTGGCGATTATTATCGGGGCCTGAAGCGACGTTATGAGCATTACCAACAGCACTGTCTTTCCTTCATGACGGCTCGGGAGGACTTGTTCAAGGACACCACCAGCGATGAACTTCCGCGCGATCTTTTAACCAGTGACGGAGACGCCAGACTTACGATTCTGAAAATTACCGGCAAAGAAACCCTGGAAGAGGCTCGGGATGTGTTTTATGCCGATGCGGACAAACGCAGCGACATCATGTTGAGCAATGCCGACTCGATTACCTTGCTGGTTACCTTGCTGGGTCGCGAGCGGTTTGATATGTCGCCAACGTGACGCGACGAGATTCGGCTGGAGCGGACTTGTCCGGGAATACTTTGGCGCGGACATGGAGTGGGTCGGATTAAATGATGCTGGCCAATCCGACGCCATCGGGGACAAGTCCCCTCCTGCCGGGGCGGCGGTGGCCATCAGGGCCAATGCCGGGTCGTTTTTGCGATTGCTTTAAACCAGATAATGCTTGAGCTCCCGCGCGATCACCAGGCGCTGGATTTCGCTCGACCCTTCATAAATCTGGGTAATCCGCGCATCCCGGTAATAACGCTCTACCGGGTAATCTTCCAGATAACCGTAACCGCCGTGAACCTGGATCGCCTTGGAGCAGACCCACTCGGCCATTTCCGAGGCGAACAGCTTGGCCTGGGAAGCTTCCGACAGGCACGGTTTGCCTGCGCTGCGCAGCCGCGCCGCATGCAGGATCAACAAGCGCGCGGCATTGATGCGGGTATGCATGTCGGCGAGCATATTGGACACGCTCTGGTGTTCGATGATCGGCTTGTCAAATTGCACCCGTTCACGGGCATATTCCAGCGCAGCTTCGAACGCGGCGCGCGCAATCCCCAGGGCCTGAGCGGCAATACCAATGCGGCCGCCTTCCAGATTGGACAGCGCGATGGCCAGGCCCTTGCCGCGCTCGCCGAGCAGGTTGGCGGCCGGGATTCGGCAATCACTCAGGGTCACCGCGCAGGTGTCGGAGGCGCGAATGCCCATTTTGTGCTCGGTTCGATCCACCACAAAACCGGGCGTATCCGTGGGCACCAGGAACGCCGACAACCCTTTTTTGCCCAACTCTGGATCGGTCACGGCGAAGACGATAGCCAGCTGCGCGCGCTTGCCGTTACTGACGAATTGCTTGGCGCCGTTGAGAATCCATTGGCCGTCGCGCAACTCGGCGCGGGTGCGCAGGTTATGAGCTTCGGAACCTGCGTGGGGCTCGGTCAGACAGAAGCAGCCGATGGCGCGGCCGCTGGCCAGCTTCGCCAGCCAGGTCTGCTTCTGCTCCTCTGTGCCGTAATTGAGAACGGGGCCGCAGCCCACCGAACTGTGCACGCTCATCAGGGTGCCGGTGGCCGCATCGCCGGCCGAAATCTCTTCCACGGCCAAGGCGTAGGCCACGTAATCGATATAGGTGCCGCCCCATTCTTCCGGGACCACCATTCCCAGCAGGCCGAGGTCGCCCAATTTGGTGACCAGCGCGTCGTCAATCCAGCCAGCTTTTTCCCAGCCCTGGGCATGGGGCGCGATTTCGTTGCGGGCAAATTCGCGCGCCATGTCGCGGATCATGACTTGTTCTTCACTCAGTTCAATATCGTGCATGACTCAGTTCTCCTGGCCGTTGAAGAATCCGTGTACCAGCTCGGCGTTCAAGGCTTGCACGCTGGGCGGATTCCATTGTGGCTTCTTGTCTTTATCGATAATCAGGGCGCGGACGCCTTCGATGAGGTCGCCCCGGTCAAACCATTGGCGATCCAGGTGCAGCTCCATGGCAAAACACTTTTCCAGGGACAGATGCCGGCCACGGCGCAACATTTCCAGGGTCACGGCCATGGCCAGCGGCGAGCGCGTTTCCATCAGCGTTGCCGTGGTCAAGGCCCATAAGTGGGTGTCAGCGACGGTCACTTCGCGCAGTTGTTCGATGATGCTCGGGATATCCGGCAGGGCGAAGAAGTGGTCGATGGTCGGCCGCAGCTTCTCCAGCGGCGGATCAGCCAGAACCTGGCTTGCCAGTCCGGCCATGACGCCCTGCAGATCCTTCAGCGCGCTGGTGCGCCACGGCATCTGGTCGAGCTGTTGATCAAGTTCGGCAAGCGCATCGCTGTGCAGATACCAGTCGGCCAGGCCGCAATACAGCGCGTCGGCGGCAGCGATCTGGACGCCGGTGACGCCCAGATATGTACCCAGTGCGCCAGGAATCCGCGACAGAAAATGACTGCCGCCCACGTCGGGGAAATAACCGATGGCCACTTCCGGCATACCCAACCGGCTGCGCTCAGTCACCACCCGCAGATCGGCGCCTTGCACCAGGCCCATGCCGCCGCCCAGGACGAAGCCGTCCATCAGCGCGAGCACCGGTTTTGGGTAATGGTGAAGGGTCAGATCCAGCGCGTACTCCTCAACGAAGAAGTCCTGATGCAAGGTCTGACCGCTTTTAAAACTGTCATACAGCGAGCGAATGTCGCCACCGGCACAGAACGCCTTGTCACCCGCGCCACGCAGGACCACGGCGTACACCGCGTCCTCATCGGCCCAGCTGTCGAGCTGACGTTGCAGGCCGCGCACCATGTTCAGGTCAATGGCGTTGAGGCCTGCCGGGCGATTGAGAGTCAGATGCCCGATATGGTTGCGGACCTCGGCCAGCACGGTGTCCTGAGGGAAATCCTGCTGGTCAGATACGCCAGTTACAACCTGTACAGCCATCTGCAAACTCCCTGTTCATTGTTGTTTTGGGTTCGGATTCTAGGGTGAGCGGTCAGAGCAATGACCGCCGATGCTACCAGTGCAAATTCGCCAGGCACAATCGGCATTCCTGCAAAACGCCGAGGCATTCATGCATGGGACGATAGCGGTTATCAGTCTTCGGTGCCCGGATCGGGAGGTATTTCACCGTCGCGGCTGGTATCAATGCTGACCACCACTGACATGCCTGGTCGCAGATGCTCGGCAAGTGGCTGATTGGGCTCGACGATGATGCGCACCGGAATCCGCTGGGCAATCTTGACGAAGTTTCCCGTGGCATTGTCCGCTGGCAGCAGGCTGAACTCCGAGCCGGTGGCGGGGGCGATACGCTGCACGCGACCGTTCATTTTCCGGTGATTCAGGGCGTCGACACTGAACGTCACCGGCTGACCGAGACGTACGTCGGCCATCTGGGTTTCCTTCATGTTGGCGATGATCCACAGCCGGTTCGGCACCAGCGCCATCAGCTGCGCGCCGGAATTCACGTAAGCGCCCAGGCGCACGCCGATCTGCCCGAGCTGCCCGTCGCGGGGGGCGAGGATGCGCGTATTGGTCAGATCGATACGCGCCAGTTCAATGGCGGCTTCGGCGTTGGCCACCGAAGCCTCCAGCGAACCGCGATTGACGATCACGGTTTGCAAGTCTTCCCGGGCGATTTCCAGCACGGCTCTGGCCTCGGCGGTTGCAGCGGTCGCCTGAGCGTCGGCGGCCCGAGCCACATCCAGTTCGCTTTTCGATATCGAGCCATCGGTGACCAACGCCTGGCTGCGGCGCAGGTCCGCCGAGGCCTTGCGACCCTGTGCGATGCTGCTTTCCAGTGCCGCCTTGCGTTGCATGATCGTTGCTTCTGCGCTGCGCCGCTGTTGCAGGTTATTAGCGAGTGCGGCTTTCTGGATGCCCAGTTGCGCCACGGCCTGATCCAGATGCTGGTGATAGATGCGGTCATCGAGCCGCACCAGCAAGTCGCCTTGCTTGACGAACTGGAAGTCCTGGACCGGCACTTCGTAGACATAGCCGCTCAGCTGCGGGCTGATGATTGTGGTCTGGCCGCGCACCAGCGCATTCTCGGTGCTTTCTATCGGACTGCCGAATGGCGGCAGTTGCCAGGCGTACAGCACAATCAGAATGCCGATCAGGGCAACGCTGCCGAAAATGATCGAGGAGACGACGCGGGTACGCATCGAGCGGGGTTGACTGGTCGCGGGAGCCGGCGCTGGAGGGGGCGGTGCGGAAGACGCGGGAGCCGGGTTGGCGGGCGTCGGCGTGGTCGGTTCGGTCATGAAGAGGTGGCGCCACTGGAAGTTACGGAAGTCGAAGCCACCGGCGTCGCAGACGCGGGTGTAATCGGTTGAGTCGTCATTTTCAGCCAGATCCCACGTATCGAGATCCAGATCATGGTCAGCACGGCAATCACGGCGATGAGCATGAACACATCGTTATAGGCCAGTATGTTGGCTTCCCGGGTCGCGGCGCTCGCCATGGCGCGAATGCCTTGGTGGGTGCGGGCCGAGGGATCGGCGATAACGCCAGCATAGCTGGCCGCAGAACTTTGCAGGCGCGACTGCACCTGCGGATTGATCAGGGTCAGATGCTCCACGAGGACGCTTGAGTGGAATTTCTCCCGCACAATCTGAAAAGTACCCAATGCCGCCGAGCCGATCAGACCGCCGACATTCTGGGTAATCCCGAACAGCACGGAAAAACTCACCATATTGCGCGGATTGGCGATCACCCCGCTGATCCCCAGGACCACGGTCGGCCCGAGGAAGAAGGTCCCGCCGAACGCCAGCAGGAACTGGCTGACGTACATGTTCGATTGACGGGTCAGGTTGGTGGCGCCGCTGTCCATCCACGCGCCGGTGGCCATCATCGCCAGAGAAATGATCAGCGGCGTGAACAGATGCGCCGGATTGATCGTCCAGGCGCTGACGGCCAGGCCGGCGACGCTGCCGAGCAACATCACCGCGTAGAGCGTGTGCAACTGTTCGGTACCCATGTTCAAAGCTTGCAGAAAACCTACCGCGCCAATGGATTGTTCCGACAGCACCACACGAAACAGGATGACCGCCAGCGCCAGGCGCAAGATCTTGCCGCTGCCCAGCCAGCGGGTGATCAGCAAAGGATTGCGGCGATTATGCTCGATGGCCAACCCGGCCATGATCAGCGCAATAGAGGCCGCAGACGCAACGCCGATCCAGGTTTGCTCCAGCCACCAGTCGATGCGCCCCAACGACAGCACCGCGCAGAGCAAGGCGAAGCCAGTGGAGAGCAGGCCAAACGTGAGGAAATCGAGTTTTTCGAACGCCTTGAAACGATCCCCCGGCGGTAGCTTCAGCAGCAATACGCAGCCCAGTGACAGCAGGGCCATGCCCAGTTCAAACAGGTACAGACCGCGCCACTCGGCGATTTGCAGCAGATCTTCCGAAACCAGCCGCGCCATTGGCACTGCCAGCTGCGCCACTCCGAGCCCGAGCACCAGGGCTTTCAAACGCCACTGAGTCGGGAACGCCTGGATCATGTAATACAGGCCCAGCGTAGAAAGCGCGGCGCCGACCATACCGTGCGCGGCCCTGACGGCAATCGCCGAATTAATGTCATTGACGAACAAATGGCCGAAGGTCACCAAGGCATACAGCACCAGAAACACTTCAGTAAATGCCCGCAGGCCGAACTGCTGACGAAACTTCACCAGCAGCAGGTTCATCGACACATTGGTCATGACGTACGCAGCGGGCAGCCAGGCAATCTCGGCGGTCGTCGCCGCCAGCGAGCCTTGCAGATAGGGCAGGTTGGCAACCACCAGCGCGTTGCCCAGGCCGCCGGTCAGCGCAACGATCACGCCCACCAGCGCAAATGCCCAGCGCTTGCCAGTCGAATGCAGCGGCGTGGACGGCGAACCCGGCAGAGTAGGGCGCTCGTGGGGTGCCCACTCACGGGGCGTGTACTTATTGCTCATGCTCAGCACTGCCTTGTGGGATCGGTCGCACATCAAACATGTGCAGTCTGTGTGGGCCCTCATCGGTCAGATGCTTATGCGGTGTTTGCTCCTGCAATAAGCCCGTCGAACCGGGAAAGTATCCAGACGATCGTGTGTTCCGATTCGCAGTGCCTGTAAACGTTCCCTTTGAGCTGCGTCCCCGTTCGGATATACGGTTTGAACATTCCGCGCGCATTGCACCTCAAACTCCCTGCCGCCGCTCATAAAGAAACAAGAAACGCTCGACGCCGCACTTGCCTGAACAAACAGGTCGCGGCCCCGCCGGAGATGAACACCGATGATCAGCCCCTCACGCGAGCCACGCCAGACCCCTGTCGCCAACGAACTGCTCAAACGCTATCAAAGTGTACGCAGCCGCACGCAAAGTCTGGCCGCGCCGCTCAGTGCCGAAGACATGGTGGTGCAGTCGATGCCGGATGCCAGCCCGGCAAAATGGCACATGGCGCACACGACCTGGTTTTTCGAGACCTTTCTGCTCAGCGAGAACCTTTCCGGGTATTCGGCGTTCGATCCGACGTTCGGCTATCTCTTCAACTCCTATTACGAAGCCGTCGGCCCGCGCCACCCGCGCCCGCAGCGGGGGTTGATGACCCGGCCCGGCATCGACCAGGTACTGGCTTACCGCGATTATGTCGATCAGCACATGAGCACGCTGCTGCAAAGCGCCTTGCCGGAAGAACTCAACGGCCTGATCGAACTGGGCCTGGCCCATGAAGAACAGCATCAGGAATTGCTGTTGATGGACATCCTGCATTTGTTCAGCACCTCGTCACTCAAACCGGCCTACGCTCCCGGTTGGCCCAAGGATGCGTGCGGGCGGCGCGGTCAGTACAAGCCGCTCAAGGGCGGCCTGACCGAAATCGGCCATCAGGGCACGCAGTTCGCTTTCGATAACGAAGGCCCGCGCCACACCACCTATCTGCAATCTTTCGAAATCAGCGATCGCCTGGTGACCAATGGCGAATGGCTGGCGTTCATGAAGGCCGGCGGCTACAGCCAGGCGGGCCTGTGGCTGTCGGAAGGCTGGACCGTGGTGCAGGAAAACGCCTGGGACGCGCCGCTCTATTGGCAGCACGACGAAACACACGGCTGGCGACGCATGAGTCTGCGCGGGCTGGAAACTATCGAGCGCGATGCGCCGGTGACCCATATCAGCTACTACGAAGCGGCCGCGTACGCCCATTGGGCCGACGCGCGCCTGCCCACCGAGGCTGAGTGGGAGGCTGCGGCCATCGCGGGGCTGCTGGAGCAGGTCGACGATGTTGCCTGGCAGTGGACGCAAAGTGCCTACAGCGCTTATCCCGGATTCCGTCCGGCTGCCAGCGCGGTAGGGGAATACAACGGCAAGTTCATGATCAGCCAGATGGTCCTGCGCGGTGGCGCCAGCGTCACTTCGCCCAACCATTCGCGCGCCACCTATCGCAACTTCTTTCATCCGGAAAAACGCTGGGTCGTTTCCGGCCTGCGCCTGGCTCGCGACAGCCGCCAGCCGGGAGTGGTCAATCCACATGACAGCGAATTCGCCCGCGACGTCATCGCCGGGCTATCCTCGCCCGCGAAAAACCTGTCGCCGAAGTATTTCTACGATGCAGCCGGTTCAGAGTTGTTCGAAGCCATTTGCCATACCGCCGAGTATTACCCGACCCGCGCTGAAACCCGCCTGTTGACCGATGTCGCGACCCAAGTGGCGGCGTCAATTCCCCAGGGCGCGGCGTTGGTGGAGTTCGGCAGCGGCGCCAGCGAGAAGACCTGTTTATTGCTGGACGCTGCGCCGCACATCGCGGTCTACGTGCCGATCGATATCAGCGCCAATGCACTCAATAAGGCGGCGCAGCAGCTTCAGGAGAAATACCCGCACCTGACTGTGGCGCCGCAAATCGATGACTTCACCCGCGCCATGAAACTGCCCCGCGCTGCGGACGGCTTGACCCGGGTCGGTTTCTTCCCCGGTTCGACCATTGGCAACTTCACCCCGGACCAAGCCGTGAAATTCCTGCGCGCGGCCCGGACGCTGTTGGGCGAAAACGCCCATTTCATCGTTGGCGTCGATCTGGTCAAGGACGCCGCCACGCTGGTTGCGGCCTATGACGACGCTCAAGGTGTCACGGCACGCTTCAACAAGAACCTGCTGACCCGCATCAATCGCGAGCTGGACGGTACATTCCGGGTTGACGCATTCGATCATCTGGCCATCTGGAATGATCAAGATCAGCGCATGGAAATGCATCTGGTCAGCCGCGTCGAGCAAACCGCGATGGTCGCCGGCCAGGCCTTCCACTTCAGCCCCGGTGAACGCCTGCACACGGAAAACTCTCACAAGTTCACCGTCGAGGCATTCACCGCCCTGGCCGAGCAAGCGGGCTGGACCGTGAGCGAACAATGGATCAGCGAAGCGCCGCAAGTGGCGTTGTTCAATTTGAAGGCGTGAGCTGAACGGGCAAACAAAAGCCGGCGTGATAAGCGCCGGCTTTTTGCTTAAAGGCGTCAGCTTAGAAGATCTGCATAAACACCCAATACAGCGACCCCGACAGCAAGATCGCTGCTGGCAACGTCAGCACCCAAGCCATCGCCAGATTACGCAAGGTACGCAGCTGCAGGCCCGAGCCGTTGGCGACCATGGAACCTGCCACGCCGGAGGACAGCACGTGGGTGGTCGAAACCGGCAGCCCGTACATGTCGGCCGCGCCAATGGTGAACATCGCAACAACTTCCGCCGAGGCACCCTGGGCGTAGGTCATGTGAGTCTTGCCGATTTTTTCGCCGACGGTGATGACGATGCGCCGCCAGCCCACCAGCGTTCCGAGACCGAGGGCAATGGCCACAGCGATTTTCACCCAGGTGGGAATGAAGCGGGTGGCGCTGTCGATCTGGTCCTTGAACAGCTTGAGTTTGTCCTGGGTATCGGTATCGAAACTGCCGACTTTGTTTTTCTCCATCAGGCGGATGGTTTCCGAAGTCAGGTACATGTCGTTCCGCACGTTGGCTACAGCTTCGGCGGGGACTTTCGACAGCGAGCCATAGCTCTTGACCTGAATGCCGATCTTGCCGGCCATGACCGCCAGCGCCGGGATCAAATCGGGCGTGGCCTGTTTGCTGACCAGATAGGCCGACAAGGTCTGGCGCGGATCGGCCGGAGCCGGGGCGGCGACGCTGCGGCTTAAGGCTTGCTGAGTGACTTCGGCCACGGCGGCGAATTGAATCGATTGGTCGGCGGGCATGGTGCGGTTCAGGGCGTAGGCCATCGGCAAGGTGCCGACCAGGATCAGCATGATCAGGCCCATGCCTTTTTGCCCGTCGTTGGAGCCGTGGGCAAAGGACACGCCGGTGCAGGTAATGATCAACATGCCGCGAATCCACCACGGTGGCGGCGAATTGCCTTTCGGCGCTTTGTACAGCGCGCGATTCTTGATGAACAGGCGCATGGCCAGCAGCAACAACGCCGCGCAGCCAAAGCCGACCAGCGGCGAGAGCAGCAGCGAATAACCGATCTTGGTTGCCTGGGACCAATCCACGCCGCTGGTGCCGTCGCGGCCGTGCATCAGCGCGTTGGCGACACCGACGCCAATGATCGAACCGATCAACGTGTGCGAAGAAGAGGCGGGCAAGCCCAGCCACCAGGTGCCGAGGTTCCAGATGATGGCCGCAATCAGCAGGGCGAAGATCATCGCAAAACCGGCGCTGGAGCCGACTTGCAGGATCAGTTCCACCGGCAGCAGGGCGATGATGCCGAACGCCACTGCACCGCTGGAAAACAGCACGCCGAGAAAGTTGAACAGCCCCGACCAGGCCACCGCGAAGTTTGGCGGCAGGGAATGGGTATAGATCACCGTGGCCACGGCATTGGCGGTGTCATGGAAACCGTTGACGAATTCGAACCCAAGGGCAATCACCAGCGCTACACCAAGCAACAGGAACGGGGTCCAGGTGGTGACCACCGTGCCCATGTCATCAACGTCTTGTTTCAGGCTGTAAGCGGTGAATAACAGGCCCATGGCGAGGATGACGAAGAACAGGCCCATGGTGAATTTGCCGGGCTTGCGGGAAAACTGCGGTCTGGAATGGTCGGCGTGTCTGATTGAGTCCGGGGCCAGTGTCCTGGAAACCATGGTGCGCAATCCTGTGGGGAAGGGATGGCACCATGTTCATTACAAAATGTTACAGCGTTGCGACATGGATCAAGGTTGTGACGATTAATCGGATGTTTGGTATCAGTCGTTGGAGCGAGGCTTGCCCGCGATGGTGTTAGATCAGGCAAGGAAGATGTCGTCTGAAAAAGCGATTCGCGGGCTAGCCTCGCTCCGACGGTGTCGACGTTAGCCCTGATCCCGATTCTTGCGAAACGCCCAGCGCCCGGCGATCAAGGTAAAGGTCGCCACCAACGCAACCAGCACCCAGAAACCCTCCGGATCGGTAGCCAGCGGAATGCCGCCGACGTTCATGCCGAAGAAACCGGCGACGATGTTGATCGGCAGCGCCAGCACCGTGACCACGGTCAGGGTGAACAGGGTGCGGCTGCTTTGTTCGTTGAGGTTGGCGGCGATTTCTTCCTGCAACAGCTTGATGCGTTCACCCAGTGCGGTCAGGTCGCTGATCACCAGCGCCGACTCTTCGGTGGACTGCCGCAGCTCTTGTATGTCGTCTTCCTGCAACCAGTGCGGCGGCCGGTGCAGCAGGCGCATCAATGAACCGGGCTCCAGCGCCAGCAGCCGTTGCAAACGCACCAACACCCGGCGCATGGCACCCAGTTCCGAACGGTTGTTGCTCAGGCGTTGCGACAACAACTGATCTTCGATCTTGTCGACGCTGACGCTGGTCTTGCGCAGAAACTGGGTCAGCACTTCGCCCTGATCGCGCAGCAAATGCGCGAGCAATTCCACCGGCGAGCGAAATTGTTCGCCACGTTTGACCGACGAACGCAGTTTGTCTACCGAGCGCAATGGCTGCTGGCGCGCAGTGATAAGCAATTGGCGATGGGTGCAGACCCACAAGGTGGAGATGTCGGTGGACACCATATTGAAGTCAAAGACCACGTCGTTGACCACCGCCAGCAGGGCCGAGTCCACATGTTCGATGCGTGTCGAGCGCGAGCCTTCGTGCAGGGCCTCGAAGAATTCTTCCGGCAGTTCGAGATGGCTTTTCATCCAGCGCTCGCAACCGGCATGGGCCAGATTCAGGTGCAGCCAGAGAAATTCTTCCGGATCTTCAGGCGTGCGCAGGCAACTCAAGGCGGCCGTCGAGCCGATTTCCTCACCGATTTCACCGGGACGAAAGCGAAAACCATAGAGCAGGCCGAACAGATCCGAATCCTGATTTTTCTGCACGATGCTTTGGCTCATGGCTGCTCGCAGGTCTTGATGCGCCCGGTCCGGGACAAAGGGACGAAGGGCGCAGCATGACAAGCGTTTATTGCAGTTTTGTTGCGGGTTGTGACGCAATGTTTCGTGTCAGACCATTGCCAAACGCTGCTTGCGGGTTGGAGCCGGCCAGGCGCGATCAAGGTCGGCGATATCTTGCGCAGTGAGTCTCAGCTCAGCGGCGGCGAGGTTGAGGCGCAGGTGCTCGGGGTTGACCGCCTTGGGGATGGCAATCATGTTGTCCTGACGCAATACCCACGCAAGGCTGATCTGCGCGGGCGTAGCATTGTGACGTGCGGCGACCGCCTGCAACGCAGGGTGATGCAGCAGATTCCCCGCCTGACCGATTGGGCAATACGCCATGATCGGCATGCTCTGAGCGTTGGCCCAAGGCAACAAATCGAATTCAATGCCGCGCTCTTCCGGGTTGTAAAGCACCTGATTGGTGGCGCAGTCCGGGTTGTTCAACTCCAGCATGTCCGCCACATCGAAATTCGACACGCCCCAACGGCCGATCTTGCCGGCTTCACGCAGACGTTCGAAGGCTTCAACGGTTTCTTCCAACGGATACTGACCGGGCCAGTGCAGCAGATACAGATCAATGTAATCGGTCTTCAGCCTTTTCAGGCTGCGCTCGCATGCGGCAGGCACGCCGGTGCGACTGGCGTTATACGGGTAGACCTTGCTGACCACGAACACCTTGTCCCGCTGTCCGGCGATGGCTGCGCCCACCACTTGTTCGGCGGCACCGTCGGCATACATCTCGGCGGTGTCGATCAAGGTCATGCCCAGCTCGATCCCCTGGCACAGCGCGGCAATTTCCACGGAGCGCTGCCCCGACTTTTCACCCATGTGCCACGTCCCCTGACCCAAGACCGGTACGGTCTGCCCCGCGAGTTCGAGCGTCCGCATGGGAACCCCTGCAATTGGATGAATGATGAGGAGTGTGGCAGTTAAATGGGCAAAGGGTTCCCGAGTACGGCGTTATTTTTCCGCCACTTTGCCGGCATTTTCCCAACCGCCGCCCAAGGCCAGGAACAGGTCGATTTGCCCCATGGCAACTTGCGTATTGGCCATGGCCAGTTGGGCGCGGACGTCGGTGTAGGTGCGGGTGGCTTGCAGGTCGGCGAGGAAGGATTCCCGGCCTGCCTGGAAGAAGCGGTGAGTCTGGTCGGCGGCCTGTCTGGCGGATTGTTCGGCGTCGGCCAGGGCGTCACGGCGTTCCAGCAGGGCGGTGTATTGCGCCAGGCCGGTCTGGGTTTCGCGGATGGCGTTGAGCACCACGCCGTCGAAGCGAGCCAGCGCTGCCTGGGTTGAGGCTTCGGCCTGATGAATCCGCGCGCGGGAGCCGTTGGACGGGATGGTCCAGTTCAATAGTGGCCCGAAACCCCAGCGATTGGCGGCGGGTTTACCGAGGTTTTCCAGCAGGCCCACGGTGCCGACCGTCGCGCCGATGCTGATGTCCGGGTACAACTCTCCGGTGGCCACGCCGATTTCCGCCGTGGCTGCAGCGAGACGGCGTTCGGCCTGACGCACATCGGGCCGACGCTTGAGCAGCGCAGCGCCATCACCCACCGGCATCACTTGCGCGATATGCGGTAACTCGTTGCAGGTCGCCACGCCAGCCGGCAGCTGGTTCAGCGGTTTGGCCAGCAGCATCGACAGGCGAAACAGCCCGGCCTGGCGCAGCGCTTCGTAACGCGGCAGCTCGGCGCGCAGGGATTTGAATTGGGTTTGCGAACGGGTGACCTGGGTTTCATCGCCTCGGCCCGCATCACGCAAGCGTTGCGTCAGCGTCACGCCTTGCTGCTGCAGATCGAGGGATTGCAGCGCGATGCCGTGTTCTTCGTTGGCGGCGCACACCTGGGTGTAGGCGCGTACCACATCGGCAACCAGGGTGATGCGCGCGGTATCGGCGGCGGCCTGCGTCGCGTCGACATTGGCTTTCGCCGCTTCGATGCCGCGCTGCAAGGTGCCGAACAGATCGAATTGATACGAAGTGGTAATGCCGACGTTACCGACGTTGGCCACCGGCACTTTATCGGCCAGCAGAAACGCTTCGCCGGATTCCTGGAGACGTTCCGCGCCGATCTTTACGCCGCTGCTGAAACCACCGGCGGCCTGGGCTTCGGCCGTCTGATAGCGCGCGCGTTGCAGGTTGGCGGCGGCGATGCGCAGGTCAGTGTTGGAGGCCATGGCCTGTTGCACCAACTGATCGAGGCGCGGGTCCTGATACAGACGCCACCAGTCGGCAGGCACCGGCGCGGAAATCGTATTGACCGACTCACCCGCCAGTTCACCCTGCAAATCCGCGCGATTAATAGCGGCTTGCTCGGGCAGCGTGTAATCGGGGCCGACGACCTGGCACGCCGACAACAGCAAGCCAAGCCCGACCGCTGTCAGGCGCGTGAGGTGTTTCATTGCGCGGGCCCCTTGCTGGAATGCGTCAGCGCGTCGTCGATGATCGACACCGTGGCGGTGCGCCCGGCGATCATGCGGAAGTCCGCCGGCACTTCATCAAAGGCGATACGCACCGGAATCCGCTGCGCCAGACGCACCCAGCTGAAGGCCGGATTAACGTTCGGCAGCAGGTTCGAGCCGCTGCTGCGGTCGCGGTCCTCGATACCGGCGACGATGCTCACCACATGGCCGCGCAGCCGCGCGTTGTCGCCGATCACGCGGATGTCCACGCCCTGGCCGATATGAATGCCGTCGAGTTTGGTTTCTTCGAAATAGCCATCGATATGGAAGGACGTGCCGTCCACCACCGACAGCACGGCGCGGCCTGCGGTGACGAATTCATGGGCGCGGGGTGCGCGGTCGTTGAGGTAACCATCTACCGGGCTGCGGATCACCGAGCGATCCAGGTTCAGCTGTGCAGCGTCCACGGCGACCTGCGCCTCGCTGAGCGCGGACAAGGCGCGGGCTTCCCTGGACTGGCTTTCTTCCAGTTGTTCGCGGGCCACCAGATTACCCAGGCCACGGTTGCGCTTGTTTTCGCGACGAGCCTGCTCCCAGATTTCCTGGCGTTCGGCGACCGTTGCCTGCGCCTGGCGCAAGGCCAGGCGGAAGCGGTCCTGGTCGATGGTGAACAGCACCTGGCCCTTGGCTACCGACTGGTTATCGCTGACCTCGACTTTCTGGATCAAACCGGAAACGTCCGGGGCGATCTGGATGATGTCGGCGCGGATATGCCCGTCGCGGGTCCACGGGGCGTACATGTAATACATGACCATACGCCAGACCACGATGGCGGCGAAGACCACAACGAGCAAAGTCAGGACCACACGGCCCAAAGTCAGCAGAGGTTTTTTCATTTCATCAGGTATCGACTGAGAGTATCCACGGCGCCGAGGAGCAAAGCGTATAGACCTACGTTGAACAATGCCCGGTGCCAGACCAGGCGGTAAAAGTGGACGCGCGATAACCCAGCGTGGACCACCAGAAACAACAAATACGTGATGCCCATCAGCGCCAGAAACGTGGGGACGAACACCCCGCTGATGTCCAGATCACCGATCATAAGGGTGCTCCGTCAATGCCATAGGGCGGTTGTTCTTCGGTTTCAGCGGCTGTGTGGACGATCTCCACACCGGGCAACAACGCCAGGCGTAAACCGCTCAATGCGTGTAGCAGGTGAGGGCGGGCCGGTTCATCGCCCAGACCTTCAGCGCTCAAGGCGCGGCGGGCGCGGTCCATGGTCATCAGCAGACCTTTGGGCGCTGGCAGTCGTTCGCGGGCATTCAGGCAGGCCTGAAAATAACCGCCCACTTCATCCACCACCTGGCGCACCAGCATTTGCTGGCCGACATGAACCCGTGGCAACCAGGCCAGCAGATCCAGCAGGTTCAATGCAACGCGCAGTTCGCGCAGGGCAATGCCGGTGTCCTGGGCGGTGAGGGTCAGGCGCGGCAAATGCTGCATCAGGCGATCCAGCATTTGTGCGCCCATGGCGCGGTGTTCGGCCAGGGTCGCCGGTTCGGTCAGCGCCACAATGTCGCGCCAGCTGAAGCGGGTCAGGCGTTTGGCCGCCAGTTCGACACCGAATGGTCGCACCACCAGGGTCCAGACAAAAGCAAACAACAGCCCGACCGGACCGGCCAGGTTGGAATTGACGAAATTGAGGAAGTCCGCGTCGTAGGCGCTTTGAATGCTGATGAATGAAGACGTGTTGACGATGGTCAGCAGCGTGCCGAGGTAGAAGCGCGGCTGTACGGTCAGCGTGCCGACGCAAATGAACGGCACCGCAAACGCCAGCACCAGCATCGGGAAGTCATGCAGATTGGGCAGGACCACGAACAGATACAGGCTGGCAAATACCACCGAAAGCAGGGTCCAGAAGAAGAATCGGTAGATCTGCGGCGCCGGGTCGTCCATCGCTGCGAAGAAACTGCATGACACGGCTGCCAGGGCCACCGCCGCCGCGCCATCGGGCCAACCCAGCAGAATCCACAGCACCGAGGCGACAATAATTGCCAGCACTGTGGACGTCACCGAATACAACATCAGCCCGCGATCCAGGAATGGCGTGAGTCGTCCCAGCCGCCAATGGCGATAGACCGCGCGCCATGGCGTCTGATCGTCGGTCTTGATCGCGTGTTGCAGCGTGCGGCAGTCCTGCCACAGATCGATCCATTCACCCAGGCGATACAGCGCGTTGGACAGCAACAACTGACGTCTGTCGTCCAGTTGCGCAGTACTGGGCTGCAAACGCTCAAGTTCCCGGTGCAAGGCTCGCCACTGCTCCAACTGCAAACCGCTGGCGGTGTTATCCAGCCAGGCGCGGGTATCGATCAGCAGCGGCGCAAGGTCGGCGACCAGTTCAGGAGTGCGACGGTCCAGTGCCCACAAGGCGTCGTCCAGCGCGTCGATCACCGGCAATAAGTGAATCATCCGGCCGCGCAGTTCTTTGGCATTGCGCACGGTCTGGCTGCGCGCGCCTTCGTGGGGCAACTGGCCGATCATCAGCTCCAGGCTGTTGAAGGTGGTGACCATGGACCCGCGCAAGGCGCCGACTTCTTCCGCGTTGACCGTGCGGGCCAGGAAGCGATCACTGTAGGCCGAAGCATCGCTGAACCATTTGTCCGCTGCACCCTGCATGACCGGCGCCAGGCGACGCGGCCAGAAGATGCTGCCCACCACTGCCGCGCAAACGATGCCGAGGAAAATTTCCTCGGTGCGCGATACGGCGATCTCGAACACCGCTTGCGGGTTATCCACTACCGGAAAGGAAATCAGCGGCATGGTATAGCCGGCCAGCATCAAGGCGTAGCTGTTGGCGGTGCGCAGGTGCAAGGACAGGAACAGCAGCGTGCCGGTCCACAAAGCGATGACCACCGCCAGCAGCATCGGCGTCTGCACAAACATCGGCACCAGAAACACCGAAGCTGCCGCGCCAGCCAAGGTTCCCAATGCGCGGTACAGCGCCTTGGCGCTGGTCGGGCCGACGAAGGGGCTGGAAACGATATACACCGTAGCCATCGCCCAGTACGGCCGAGGCATTTCCATCAGTAGCGCGATATACAACGCCAGCATCGAAGCGCCGAACGTGCGCACGCCATAAAACCAGTCGCGTGCGGGGGGAACGCCTGCAAAGAAATCTTTCAAACTGGCCCCGCTGTGTCCGGATGCGCCGCGTCGGCAAAGGCTTTGAAGACGCGCAACGTCGCCTCCAGGTCTGCGCGGGCGACGTTTTTCAGCACGTCGCGGCGCAGGCGAATCAGTTCATCTTCGATGGCCAGGGCCAGGGTTCGGCCGCTTTCGGTCAGGCTCAAGGCTTTGGCGCGGCGATCATTCGGGTCTTCGGTGCGGCAGACGATTCCAGCACTGCATAGCTGATCCAACAGGCGCACCAGCGTCGGACTCTCCATGCCCGCAGCCTGGGCGACGGTGACCTGGTTCACGCCATCGCCCAGCCGCAGGATCATCAGCAAGGGGCCGGCGCAGGCTTCGGACACGCCGTAGGTGACCAGCGTGTTCTGGCAGATTCGCCGCCACTGGCGGGACGCAGCGACCATGCCGCTGCTGATATTCATCTGCAGTGAGTCAAGGGACATGAGATGGACCGGATTAAATAGTTGGGGTTGATATTGTTCGTAGGGACATTATTAGCTTGCTAACTATTAATATCCTGTAACAAAGAGTTACAGTCAACCCCGGAGTGCCGGGTGGTGGGAGTTTTTTGGAAAGGATGGCGCAGGCTGAGGCGCGAATTTCTTCGCGAGGTTATATTTTTCCACGCGTCCGCCGAGGCATAACTCAGTCGACAACTGTGGAGCCCGACGACAATCCGATTCGCGGGCAAGCCTCGCTCCAACGAGGCTCCACTTCAATCTGGAAAAAATCGGCTCTGGCTTTTGATTCTGGCTTTTTCGTGCCGGGATCTGGCAGACACCGCCAAGCGCGCGTCGGGAGGCTGAGCGCAGGTGTCGTGGGGTGGGGCGACCGGCATGGATGCCGGTCGAGCGCCGTTGCGCCAGGGATGGCGCGTCGGCGCGTACCCACACCACGGCACCGGAGCGAAGGAACCGCTGCGAAGCAGGGGCCGGACGTCAGCGCATAATGGTTTCCCCCCTTTGCCGAAATGTATAGACCGAAACAAAGGGGTCGACCGTCAGGGCGAAACCGGGCTTCGCAGCACCGCAACTACCGCTGACTCCATGTAGTAGCTCTCTGAACGTTTCGCGAGCAAGCTCGCTCCCACAGCTCTTCGGGTCGCCCACGTCAAGCGGTTGCAGTCTGACGAATCGGCAACACGATCTTGAACGCGGTACCCACGCCCACTTCGCTCTGCACGGTGATGTGCCCGCCGTGTTTATTGACGATGCCGTAGGACAGCGACAGGCCAAGACCGGTGCCCTGGCCGACGGGTTTGGTGGTGTAGAAGGGATCGAAAATACGCTGCAGCGATTCCGGCGCAATGCCCGAACCGTTGTCAGCCACTTCCAGCCAAACCTGGTCGTCCTCCACGCCACTGCGGATCGTGATCTTGCCGCGTTGGGCGCCCATAGCCTGGGCGGCGTTGACCACCAGGTTCATGATCACCTGATTGATCTGCGAGGGCAGGCATTCGATTTCCGGGAGGTCGCCGTATTCCTTGATCACGTCAGCCTTGTATTTCAGTTCGTTGGCGGCGATGTTCAAGGTCGAATTGATGCCGTCATGCACGTTCGCCCATTGCCATTGTTCACTGGAATCCACTCGTGAGAACGCCTTCAGGTCTTTGACGATTTTTCCGGCGCGGCTGATGCCCTCCTTGGACTCGGCGATCAGCACGGGAATGTCTTCCAGCAGGTAATCCAGTTCCACTTGCTCCCGAAGGGCTGCCAATTGTTGCTCAGTCGTCCCCGGCGGCAGCGCTTTTTCCGCCAGGCGATAGGCATCGAGCATTTCCTGGAGTTTGCTGAAGTAGCCTTCCAGGGTGCCGAGGTTGGAGGAAATGAAGCCGATAGGGTTATTGATTTCATGGGCGACACCGGCCGCCAGTTGCCCCAGCGAGGCGAGCTTTTCCGATTGCACCAGCTGGCTTTCCAGCAGTTTTCGCTCGTCGATCTCGCGCCGCAATGCTTCGCTGGCATGGGTCAGTTCAGCGGTGCGGCGTTCGACCAGGTTCTCCAGCAAGTCCATCTGCACCGAAGCGCGTTCGGCCATTTCCCATTTGTTGGTCAGGGTGTTGGCCAGTTGCTGGACTTCGATGTTGTCGAACGGTTTTTTCAGAATCAGCAAGCGGTCGTGACCTTGCAACCGGTCCAGCAATTCGTCCCAGGAATAATCGGTGTAAGCAGTGCACACCACGATTTGCAGGCGAGGGTCCGCCGCCCACAAATGTTCGATGGTCTTGGCGCCGTCCCAGCCCTGGGGCATGCGCATGTCGACGAACGCCAGGGAATAGGGAAGATTCTGCGCCAACACCTCGTTGACCTTGGCCAGTCCTTCCTCGCCGCCGTAAGCGGAATCCAGTGAGAACGGTTTGCCGACCACCGGAACCTCGCTGCCGAACAACGCCGCCTCCATCAGGTCCAGTTCCTCATTGGAAACCTCGGAAGGCGTGAGGATCTTGCGGAAATCTTCGTGGATGGACGGTGTGTCGTCGATCAGAAGGATGCGTCGATTAGTGAGACTTTTCATTGCGCACCTGCGGCGGGATTGAATGGAAGATCCAGGGTGAACGAGGCGCCTTTGCCGGGACCGTCGCTCTGGGCCGTCAACTGCCCGTTCATCTCGACTGCAGCCAGCGCACAGCTGTGCAGGCCGAAACCATGACCCTCCTTGCGTGTGGTGAAGCCGTGAACAAACAGGCGCGGCAGGTTTTCCGGCGAGATACCTTCGCCTTCGTCCTTGACGCAGATGCGCAGCGTCGTGCCCCCGACAACGTTCACCGCCAGGGTTATCTTGCGGGCCGCATTGTCGGTCTGGGACATGGCGTATTTGGCGTTGCTGATCAGGTTGATCATGATCAGCAGGATCCGGTGTTTATCGCCCAGTATTTCCGGCACGCTGCCGTACTCGCGTACCACGGCGACACTGTGCCGGGTCAGGGCGCCGGAATTCATGTGCAGGGCGTCTTCCAGCAAGGAGGTGATGCTCAGCGTTTCGACGAGGTCGGCGGCTCCGGCATAGGACTGCTGTTTCGCCACGATTTCCTTGATGTGGTCCACGCTTTTGGTCAGACGTTCCAGCTCCTCGGCGATGCTCTGTTGTTCCATGTCCAGGGTGATCACCAACTGATTCAGGTAACCGGGCAGCAGTTTGCCTTTGTCGTCCTGAGTCATGAAATTGCCCAGGTCTGCGGCGTGCTCGTTCATCATTGCCACGGCCTTGGCCAGGCCGCGGGCCTTGCTGTCGCGGACCCGGCGTGTCACCAGTTCTGCGGAAATGTTCACGCTGTTGAGCACGTTGCCTACGTTATGCAGAACATTGGTGGCGATTTCCGCCATCCCGGCCTGGCGCGCAGTGTCCATCAATTCGGTCTGCGCATTCCTGAGTTCGCGCGTGCGCTCCTCGACCCGGCGCTCCAGGCTCGCATTGGCTTCCTGCAAGGCTTTATTGACGTCGTTGATCACTTTGTAACTGCGCACCAGACGCTGCACCAGGTACAACAGCAGCAGCGCCATCACCGCTGAAAGAATGATCAAGTACAAATGGTATTGCTGCTCTTTTTCCACGGCTTGTTGCTGGTGAACGTTGAGCATCTGGTTGATGGCATCCAGGCGATCCGCCACGGGCACCGCCGCGATGCGCCCCAGCAAATCATTGACGAAAGGCTGTTCCCGCTGAATCAGGTTGATGTGATTGAGCAGGATGCTGATCGAGGCGCTGAGCGGTGCCGGTAGCAGATCATTCGCCACGCGCACGCGATTGGTCCCGACTTCAATCTCCGCAGATTTGTCAGACGTTGCCGACTGAGCGAACTCCAGGCCGGTCAATAGCAGGTCATAAATGTTGGTGGCGGTGTTCTGCAACAGGACCGGATCTTCGACCTGTGCCAGCTGAAAATGGATGTCGTCGGCTGCCGAGGGCAAAAATGCCAGGGAGTTACGCAGTACAGCATCGTGGGACTTGAACTGTTCCACCAGCTCCGTCTTGAGCTCCAGCGCCTCCAGGTACGCGTCGCGATGGGTTTTCCATTCGTCGGTTTGTTGGCCGGGCTCAAGGTGCAGCATCGTTTCAAAACTGGACCCCAGGCGCCTCATCTCCGTCAGGGGCGCGACCAGCAGGTCATAGTCTTGGGTGACGCCCATCCGGGATTTGAGGATTTCCGTTTCCCAGTGCGCATTCAGCTGTTTGAGCTGGCGGATCACGTCCCGGGATTCGAAGTAGGTAGAGGTCTCGTGGGAGATGGAGTTGAAATACAAAAACACCAGCAGCGAGGCGATGCTCAGGGTCGTAGCACCCAACAGTGAGGTTTTCGAGCGCCGGGACATTTTCATAGGGGTTTGCCTGCCAGCTCACCGGTCAGGGTTTTCAAAAACTGCACAATCAGCGATTTGTCCTGCTCGGTCGGGACGCGGCCTAATTGGTAGGTGAACATCACGTCGACGGCCTGTTCCAGGGTCGCGGCCGAACCGTCATGGAAATAGGGCGCGGTGAGCGCGATGTTACGCAGGCTCGGCACCTTGAAAACGTTGCGGTCTGCCTCGTTGCCGGTCACGAGAAAACGTCCTTGGTCAGCGTTGGTGACGTTGCCCCTGACGTTGAAGTAATCGCCCATGACGCCGAATTTCTGAAACATGTTGCCACCCATGTTGATCCCCTGGTGGCAAGCGATGCAGCCATATTGCTTGAAGCGCTGATAACCGTACTTTTCCTCCAGCGTGAGGATATCGGTGTCACCTTTGAGGTAGCGATCGAAGCGCGAATTGGGGGTGATCAGGGTGCGCTCGTAGCTTTGCAGCGCTTGCTGGATATTGGCGATGGTGACGCCGTCGGTGTAGGCAGCGGCAAAGGCGGTGCGGTAATGACTGTCGCCGGACAGCAGGGCGCTGACGTGTTCCCAGGAACTACCCATTTCCAGTGGGCTTTGCACCACCTCATGGATCTGGGCTGTCAGCGATTCGGCGCGACCGTTCCAGAACTGTTTGAAATTCAGTGCTGCGTTGAACACCGTCGGGGTATTGATCGGCAACGTAGTGCCCTGAAAGCCAATTGACAGCGGCTTGTCGTCAGCGCCGCCACGGTCCAGACGATGGCAACTGGCGCAGGAAAGCGTGCCGTTGGCTGAAAGGCGTACTTCGTTGAACAGCTGGCGGCCCAGTTCGACCTGCTGCGGGTCTTGCACCACGACGTCAGGCAGCGGCTGGAGCGGCTCATTCAAGGGCAGTGCCACACTGGCGCTCGATACGGCCAGGCCCAAGGCAAAAAAAACCATCAATCCGTATGAATACATCTGGAGCGTCCTTTGCCAGTGGAATGGAGCTTGCGGGAGCGACGCAGAATGGGCCGGGCGCCGGACCGATATCTGTATGTCGGCTGCCGCAGGATTTTAGTGAGGCCGGCCTGGGGAATATAAATGCCCTTCCCCAAGCTCATGGACTGACGCATTATCTGCACTAGCGATGGAACATAACGCGCACATATAAATGCTAATCAAGGTGTCGACATGGACGAGCAATCTGTTTCCGAGGTTGAATTCAAGCCCAATGTGTTGCTGGTAGACGACGAGGAACTGATCCTCAGCAGCCTGCGTCGCTTGCTGCGCTCTCACGGCTACAACCTGTTCCTTGCCGATAGCGGGGCCAAGGCACTGGAAATCATGGCGCAGCAGCACATTGATCTGGTAGTGAGCGATGCGCGCATGCCGAACATGGACGGCGCGACTTTGCTGGCCGAGATCAACAAACGTTACCCGTCCACCATGCGCATCCTGCTCACCGGCTTCGCCGACGTGGACATGATTGCCAAGGCCATCAACGAAGGCCGTATTCACAGCTACATCAGCAAGCCCTGGAACGATGAAGAAATGCTGCTGACTCTGCGCCAGTTGTTTGCGCACCAGCATTCGGAACGCGAGCGGGTGCGGCTTGAAAAGCTCACCAAGGTGCAGAACGAAGCCCTGCAGTCGATGAATATCACTCTGGAAAACCGTGTTGCGGCGCGCACCTCGGAGTTGCAGCAGACGGCCGACATGCTCGATCTGGCTTACGACGAACTCAAGCGCAGCTACGCGACCAGCACCGAGGTGTTCTCGGTATTGCTCAACCAGCGCCTGCCGCACGACAAGCAGACCAATCGGCAGATTATCGATCTGGTCCGCACTTACGCCCAGGTCCATCCCATGGATGAGGCCAGCCAGCGCGACCTGAGCATGGCGGCGGCATTGCACAATATCGGCAAGTTGAGCTGGACCGACAGCATGATGAGTGCGCCAGCGGACTTGCTCAATCACACCGAGCGCGACCGCTATCGCAGCTATCCGAAGAAAAGCGAATCGGTACTGATGACGCTGGAGCCGATGCAGGATGCGGCGCGACTGATTCTTCACCACCAGGAGCGCTGGGACGGCACCGGTTTCCCCGATCACCTCAAGGGCGAGGCCATTCCGTTCGGTTCGCGCCTGCTCAAGCTCGCAGTGGATTTCATTGAGCTGCAGCATGGCTTGATCCTTGAGCGGCAGATGAACAGCGACGAAGCCCTGACCTTCATCCGCAAATACAGCGGGCGTTTGTATGACCCGGGCTTGCTGGAGGATTTCATCAAGGTGTGCGCCATCTACCAGAGCGACGTGACCCTGGGCGACCCGCTGGTCAGGGGCTTCACCACTCGCGAGCTGGAGGCGGGAATGGCGCTGGCACGCAACCTGAGTGCCGACAACGGCATGCTGTTGCTCAACGCTGGCAAAGTGCTCAGCGAGCAACTGATCCAGAAGCTGATTGCTTTCGAGGCCATGGAGGCCAGCAAGTACACCGTTTTCGTGCGTCTGGAAGCGCCGGTCCTCGCTGACTGAGCTCTGCGCACAGCGGTTCAACCGTCAGCCTGTGCCTAATCGGTGCGCAGGCTGACCGTGACGAGCTTGAAAAGTGCCTCGTCCAAGCTGAAAAATACGACCGTTCGTCTTAATCCCCGCAATTAATACCCCTCAGAAAATGCATCCGCGACGTTACCGCAGCAAAAAAATGACGCGCGCCCCTGGCCTAGAGGCCTCATGCGCTGTCGATTGCCCTTCAAATGAATCAGTACGACGCCTGACTCAAATACTGGCCTAATACTAGCCATTGAACGGGTGAGATGTTTTATTGACGCCAATGCTCTGTCGCTGGCGCTCTTTAAACCGAAGATCCAGCCGATACTCCGAGACGAAGCCAATGGGCAGCAAAAGCCCGATTTAGACACTTTGTCGGTGCGCCAGCGCACCTCGTGAGTATGCAATGATCGATCTCGCCATGTGGAACCTGTCTGTACCGGTCGGCACACCTGCCGCCACGATTGATACGCCGAAGTTGCTGGGCGGATATCAGGATGGCTATTTCCGTTCGGGCAACACCCTGTTTTTCTGGGCGCCAGTCACAGGCTCACGCACTGAGAACGCGGTTTATCCCAGAACCGAATTGCGCGAGACCAAGGCTGATGGCAGCGTGAATAACTGGACGTATTCCCAGGCGGACAACTTTCTCAGAGCTGCACTGATGGTCAATCAGGTGCCTTCCACGGGCAAGATCGTGATTGGCCAGATCCATTGCTACAAGAGCACGGAGCCGTTGCTCAAGCTTGAGTATCAATACAAGGAAAAACTCCAGACCGGCAACATCGTCGCCAAATTTCGTCGCAGCCCGGATGCGGAAATCGAGGTCATCACCATTGCCCAGGGCGTTCCTCTGAATCAGCGCTTCAGCTACAGCATCCACCTGACCCCGGCTGGCAACCTGACAGTCAATGCTTCGGATTTTGTCTGGAACGCCAAACTCGATGCGACCTGGAGCACCAAGCTGCTGTATTTCAAGGCCGGAGTTTATACCCAGGACAACACCGGCTACGCCACCGAAGGCGGTGCAGCGACGTTCTACAAGCTGACGATCAATCACGACAAGAAGGCGTGATTGGTCCAATGGTTGGGGCGGGTTTAGTGTAGGAGGGGACTTGTCCCCGATGGGGCCGGATTGGCCGACATCATTTCGGCTGACACCAACCGGGTGTTTGCGCCAACGTTTTCCCGGACAAGTCCGGTCCTGCCCAGACTGTGTGAAAACGTCACGAGCGAAGGCAAGACAAGGCAAAAACAGGCGGAAAAGCCGAGTCTAGGTGTTCTAAATGAGCATTTTCCGCCTGTTTTTAACGCAGTATTGCCGAGCGCAGTAGTTTTCACACAGTCTGTGCCGGAAAAACCAGGGTAAAACAAATCCTGCCCGCCACCGGTTGCGCCACGGCAACCCGACCGCCGTGCAGCTGCATGATCGCCGCGACAATCGCCAGGCCCAGGCCGTTGGAGTCCGAGCGTTGATGGCGGGAGGCATCGCCCCGGTAGAAGCGGTCGAACAGCTTGCTCAGCGCCGCCTCGCCCAGCGGCGGTCCCTGATTGTCGACTTCAATCAACCATTGCCCTGCGTGCTGTTTGACCCGCACCAGAATCTCGCTGCCTTGGTCGGCATAGCGGATCGCATTGGCTACCAGATTACTCAGCGCCCGACGCAACAGGATCGGATCGGCCTGCAAGGTGCCATCACCTGAGGTCTGAATGCTCATTTGCCGCTCTTCGGCAAGGCCCTCGAAATACCCTGCAATCCGCTGCAATTCATCCTGCAGGCTGAGCGGCTGACGTTCTATGACTGCCTGGGCCTCATCGGCGCGGGCAAGAAACAGGATGCTTTCGATCAGTCGCGAAATGCGCTCCAGCTCCTCAAGATTGGAAGCCAGCAGCGCCTGGTATTCATCGACGCTGCGGGTCTGACGCAGCGCAACCTGGCAATGGCCCATCAGCGAGCCTACCGGCGTGCGGATTTCGTGGGCCAGGTCGGCGGAAAACTGCGTCAGGCGTTGGTAACCGTCGTCCAGCCGTTCCAGCATGGCGTTGAACGCATTCACCAGCGGCTGCAATTCCACCGGCGCGTCCTGGCTGTCGAGACGCCTGTGCAGACGCGCCGGGGTGATGTCCGCTGCGTGGGCGGTCATCCGTCGCAGTGGACGCAGGCCCCGGCGCAACAGCACATAGCCGAGCAGCGCGGTAATCAGGAACGCCAGGGTTGTAGCGGCATAGATACGCTGGCGGAAGCTTTCCAGCATGGCCATTTCCTTGACCATCAAATGCGCTGCCGTCAGACGGACCTCAACGCCGCCGGACATCGCCATGCTCGACGCCGCCCGCAGGGGCACGCCTTGCAGGCTCGTGCCGCTGCGCAGATCGGTGTCGCGCAATGCCACGTCCTGCGGCACGACCGGCAACTCCGGCAATGGCGCCCGTTGCGGGTTGACCGAGATCACCGGCGCCTTGCCCGGTTCGCCAATCAAAAAAATGTCTTCTTCGCTGTCGAGCATGTTCTCGAACAACTGCGGGCTGCCTTTGAGGTTTTCCAGAGTCAGGTCGTAGCGCAGCAGTTTGCGAAAGTGATCGAGGCGCGCCAGCACGGCGTGGTCGGTGCGCTGCATCACCGACTGCTTCATGGAGGCGTACAGATACCAACCTGCGCCGCTGACGGTAAACATCGCCACCAGCGCGAAGGCCAGGCTGGAGCGCAGGATCAGGGAAGGTGGGCGTCGGGACCGCATGGCCGCACCTCACAGACATAGCCGATGCCGCGCACGGTGTGGATGAGCTTGACCGGGAAGGGCAGGTCGACTTTGCTGCGCAGGCGTTTGATCGCCACATCGACGACGTTGGTGTCGCTGTCGAAATTCATGTCCCACACTTCCGAGGCGATCTGCGCCCTGGACAACACATCGCCTTCGCGACGCAGCAGCAAGTGCAGCAAGGCGAACTCTTTATTGGTCAGGACAATCACTTGTTGCTGGCGGGTGACGCGGCGGCGCAGCAGGTCCAGCTCCAGATCCGCCAGATGAAAATGATCGGCCTCGCGCACCACGCCTCGGCGCAGGATGGTACGGATGCGCAGTAGCAGTTCGGTGAAGGAAAACGGCTTGACCAGATAGTCGTCGGCGCCCAGCTCCAGGCCGCGAATCCGGTCCTGCAATTGATCGCGGGCGGTGAGGAACAGGACTGGTACGTCCTGTTTGGCGCGCAACACCTCAATAATCTGCCAGCCGTCGATGCCCGGCAGCATTACATCGAGCACGATCAGGTCGTAACGATTTTCCAGGGCCAGGTGCAGGCCGTCGGCGCCGTGCTGGGCCCAGTCGACTTTATAGCCGGATTCACCGAGCCCCTTTTTCAGGTACTCGCCAGTCTTGGTGTCGTCTTCGATGAGCAGGATGTGCATGGTGGTTCCGCCTGTTCAGGCGCTGCACGCCGGGTTGGAAGGCAAGTCTAACCAAGACCCGGCGGGCTGTCGGTTACATTTTTGTCATTGATTCGCGCGCTGCGGCGAATGACAAAAATGTCATTCGCCGGTCATGGTGCAGTGCCGGTTGCGGGGTAATGATGATCAACACTTAAACCCTGCCAAGGAATCACTCATGAAGACTGCTCTGTCCACTACGTTCGGCCTGCTGCTGCTCAGCGCCGCTGTCATGACCCAGGCTGCCGACATGCCGGTGGTCAAACCCATGCGCGGCACCGTCGACAGCGTCCAGGCCGACACCCTGAGCTACACCACGCGCGCCGGTCAGCACCAGACCATCACGCTCACTGACAAAACCGGGATCCGCCTGGTCTCCAAAGCCGAGCTGGATTCGATCAAGGCCGACAGCTTCGTCGGTTCCGCCGCGATTCCTCAGGCGGACGGTTCCTTGAAAGCGCTGGAAGTCACGGTATTCGAAGCCAGCCTCAAAGGCAGCGGCGAAGGTCACTATGGCTGGGAAAACGCCGACGGCAGCACCGGCACCATGACCAACGGCACGGTCGGCAAATTGTCCAAAGCCAACGGCCGCACCCTGACCGTATTGTACAAAGGCGGCGAGAAGCAATTGGTGGTACCTGAAGACGTGCCGATCGCCTATGTTGAACCGGGTCAGCGCAGCGAGTTGAAAGCCGGCGCGAAGATCGTCCTGTTCCCGGCCGATGATGGCAAATCCGCCCGTGGCGTAGCCGTCGGCAAGGATGGTTTCACCCCGCCGATGTAAGCCAGCGGGCCCGTTAAAACTGTAGGAGGGGATTTATCCCCGAAGGCGTCGGTGCATTCACTTAAATCTTCGGGGATGAATCCCATCCTGCAAAGGACGAAATTCAAATGAAAACCCGCAGCATCCATCCCTGGCCGGTACGCCTGACCCATTGGATCAATGCCTTGGGCATGGTCGGCATGTTCATGAGCGGCTGGGCGATCTACAACGCGTCGCCGCTGTTCGGCTTCACATTCCCCAAACAACTCACCCTGGGCGGCTGGCTCGGCGGTTCAATTGCCTGGCATTTTGCGGTCATGTGGCTGCTGGTCATCAACGGCTTGGCGTATGTGCTTTACGGCGTGTTCAGCCGCCATTTCAAACGCGACCTGCTGCCGGTGCACGCCAGCGAAGTGAAACGCGACGTAGTCGATGCCCTGCGTTTGCGTCTGGCGCATAAGCACGGCCGTTATAACTCGGTGCAGCGCCTGATGTATTGGCTGGTGCTGCTGATGGGCGTGCTGGTGGTGCTGAGCGGACTGGCGATCTGGAAGCCCGTGCAGTTTCAGGAGTTGGCCAGCCTGTTTGGTGGCTTCGACTTCGCACGCTATGTGCATTTCGGCGCGATGGCCGCCATCGGCGCGTTTGTCGTTGTTCATCTGGCGCTGGTGCTGATTGTGCCGCGCACCCTGCTGCCGATGATTACCGGCGGCAAGCGACCTCTTGAAAACGGGGAGACCGGTCATGAGTGACCCCAAGCCACGCCCGACCCAACGCATCCGCCTGGAACCCGCGCAGCAGACCCAGTTGATTGATATTCAGCGCCGCTCGTTCCTGCGCGCCGGGCTGACCGTTGGCGCCATGTCGATGCTTACCGGCTGCAACCTGCAAGACGGCGATCAGGTCGATAAGGTGCTGTGGGCCATGTCGCGCTGGAATGACCGGGTTCAGGCCTGGCTGTTCAGCGGCCAGAAACTCGCGCCCACCTATAGCAAGGCGCAGTTGACCAATCCGTTCCCGTTCAACGCGTTTTATCCCGAATACAACGTGCCGGATCTGGATATTTCCGATTACAAGCTGGCGGTGTCCGGGCTGGTTCGCGACAAGCAATCATGGAATCTGGACAGCCTGCGCAAGTTGCCGCAGCGCACCGACATCACTCGCTTGATCTGTATCGAAGGCTGGAGCGCCATCGGCCAATGGGGCGGCGTGCCGTTGCGCACCTTCCTTGAACACATCGGTGCCGACACCACGGCCAAATTCGTCGGCTTCAAATGCGCCGACCGCTATTACTCAAGCCTGGACATGCCCACGGCGTTGCACCCGCAAACGTTGCTGGCTCTGGACTTCGGGGAAGTGGCGTTGCCGCCGGATTATGGCTATCCGCTGCGCGTACGTGTGCCGACCAAGCTGGGCTTCAAGAACCCCAAGCACATCGTCGAGCTGATCGTGACCAACGAAAATCCGGGCGGGTATTGGGAGGATCAGGGCTATAACTGGTTCAGCGGGGTTTAAAGCGGGATATTCGGCGTGAAGCATCTAACGACCGGTAGGAGGGGACTTGTCCCCGAACGCGATGGTCCTGACAACGAAAATCCGGAAGGTTAACGCTGTCTGAACTATCGCCTTTCGGGGACAAGTCCCCTCCTACCGGATGCCCAGCCGGGGTGTCCAGTGCTCATCGCAGAAACCTGTTCGCGACGACCTGAGAAGCGCTACATCGCTAACTGATGACTCAGTTCAAACCCAGCTTGCCACGCAATGTGGACAAGTCTTCGGCCAGTGTGTTGACCGGGCCAACCAGCGCCTTGCGGTCGTTTTCCTTCACTTTGTCGTAAGTCTCGAAACCGCCATCCCTGGTCTTGTACTTGGCCAGGATCTTGTCCACGGTGGCGAAGTTCTTGTCGACCTTGGCCGCGAAGACTTTGTCGGACTTCTCGATCTGTGGGCGGAACAGGTCGACGATTTTCTTCGCGCCGTCGATGTTGCCCTGGAAGTCATACAGATCGGTGTGGCTATAACGGTCTTCTTCACCGGAAATCTTCGTCGCGGCGACTTCTTCAAGCAGCGCAGCGGCACCGCCGACCACTTTCTCTGGCGGGAAAGTCAGGCCGGAAACCCGGGTTTCCAGGTCGTTCACATCAGCCATCAGCTTGTCAGCAATCGGCCCTTGATCCTTGGTGGTGTTCTGCGAAAACAGGGCATATTCCAGGCGATGGAAGCCGGTGAAGTCTTCAGCGTTCACGCCTTTTTCGTGGTCATCGACCCGTGAGTCGATAGAAGCGTCCAGGTCGCTGAACAGCTCAGCCATCGGCTCGATTTCTTCGTAGAACACACGAGTCGGCGCGTACAGCTTCTTGGCCGTCGCCAGGTCGCCTTTCTTCACCGCGTCAGTGAATTTCTGGGTGTGGCTGACCAGCTCGCCGATCTGCTCGGTGACGTAGATCTTGTAGTCCGACACCGGCCCTACCAGGTCCAGCGGCGCAGTCGCGGCAAAAGCCGACAATGGGGTCTGAAGCAAACCAACGGTGAGCAGCAAAGCAAAAGGCAACTTTTTCATGGGACTCTTCCTGTTGAGGTGGTAGGGCTGTTTGAGTTGAAAGTCATGCAGTTTTAGTGGCAGTGGCCGACGCCTGAAGCAGCGAGCGACCAATGAAATCCTCAGTGTCGATAACCCCGGGCAAGGTGAAGAAATAACCACCGCCGACCGGCTTGAGGTATTCCTCCAGTGGCTCGCCGTTAAGGCGGGTCTGCACCGTGATGAAGCCTTTTTCCAGGTCGGACTGGTAACAGATGAACAGCAGGCCCATGTCGAGCTGGCCGTTCTTGTTGACGCCGTTGGAGTAGTTGAACGGCCGACGCAGAATCAGGTTGCGCTGGGTTTGGGCGGTACGCGGGTTGGCCAGGCGAATATGCGAATCGAGCTTGGTCTTCTTGCCGTGCGGGTCGGCAACGTAGTTCGGCACGTCGGTTTCGACCTTGCCGTCCATGGGCGCGCCAGTGGTTTTGACCCGGCCGAAAATCGCTTCCTGTTCCTGCAGCGGCGTGCGGTCCCAGCGTTCGACGAAATTGCGAATGATGCGCACCGCCTGATAGCTGCCGTTGGCGGCCCAGCTCGGTTCGTCGCTGCCGGGCTGAACCCAGACCAGCTCATTCATGGCCTTCTGATCGTTGGAATCCGGGTTGGCAGAACCGTCGCGGAAACCTAGGAAGTTACGCGCGCTTTCCGGCGGCTGCTCGGGCTTTTTCGGTGCTTGCGGCGGCACCGTGCCTTCCTGTTTCCAGCGCACCAGCAACAGGTCAGGCAGGTTTTTCACGATGTCGCGCAGGGCGTGAATATTGCTGTCAGCGCTGTTGGCGCAGAACTGGATGCTCAGGTCGCCATGACAGCTGTCGGCTTCCAGCGCGTCATTGGGAAAACCGACCATGCGGCTCAGGCGCTTTGGCTTGACCGCTTCCAGGCCGAAACGCTCGTCGAACAGCGACTCGCCCACCGAAACGGTGATGGTCAGGTTGTCCGGCGTCACGACCGGGCCGAGGATGCCGGAATCCACCGGTGGAAATTTCGGATCGACTTCAGGCACCGGGCCGCCGGTCATCAGGAAGGCGATGCGTTCGTTCAGCGTGCGAAACAGACGCTCCAGGTCTTCCCGGTCGGCGGCCAGCACGTCGAAAGCGACCAGCATGCCCGAGGCCGGACGCGGGTTGACGATGCCGGTCTGATGCACGCCGAAAAACGCGTTGCGGTCTTCGGTCTTTTCGCTTTTCGGTGCTTCGGTCACTTGCGCCGGGGCGGCGGCCAGCACGTTACCGCTCAGGCTGCTGCCTGCCAGCGCCGCACCCGCCGCGCCGAGACCCAGCAGGACGCGGCGCCGTTGGGCCGATTGTGGGGCGTTGCTGTTATCTGCGTCGTTCATGGCTGTTTTCTTTGCTCGCTATCTCAAAATTGGCGTAAGTGGGACCGGCTTTAGCCGGGAAGGCGGTATGCCTTACGAGGCATATGCGGCGGATGTACCGGCCTCTTCCCGGCTCAAGCCTGTCCCACAGACGTTGTGCAACCTTGGGGCTTAGCGGTTCAAAGACCCGAAAGCCCGAGTGCCCCATCAATCCCATCCAACGCATCCGCCAATGCCTTGGCGTGGGCGGCGATCAGCTTGCGCTGGTCGGCGTTGACCTGATCGTACGGGCGATAGCCGCCGTCGGTTTTCAGGCCATTGAGTTCGGTGTCCAGTGCCGCCGCTGCACCGTCGATTTTTTGCAGCAGCTCGCCGGAATTCTTCGCCAGCAGCGGACGAATCAGGTCGACCACCTTGCGCGTGCCTTCCAGGTTGGCGGCGAAACCGTTGAGGTCCAGATGGCTGTAACGCTCTTCTTCGCCGTTGCTGCGGATCTCGGCCAGGCTGCGCATGTTGCGGGTGATAATGCTCGCCAGTTGCTCGGGCGCCATGTTCTGCGCCAACAGCTGCTGCTTGAGGGTGGTCACGTCGGTGTGCAGGCGCTGCGCGATCGGTGCCAGGCCATCGACGGATTTTTTGTCGAACAGCGCATATTCAATCCGGTGGAAGCCGCTGAAACCTGGGTCCTGTTCGCGTTTTTCGTAGTAATCGGCGCGGGCATTGATGGCGTTGTCCAGCTCGGACAAGCGCTGCGCGGCCGGGGCAATACGTTGATAAGCGGCGCGGGCCGGGGCATAAGCGGTTTGCGCGGCGCTCAGGTCGCCGGCTTCGATGGCTTGCTGCAAGGCGGTTACGGCCTTGATCAGTGCCGAGCCTTGCATGCTCAGGTACACGCGGTATTCGGACAGCGGACCAATGAACGCCACCATCGATGGGCGAGCCTTGGCGTTGGCATCGGATTCAGCAGTCGGCGTGACGTGCAGCGTGCCGCGCGGATTGCTCAGCAGGCCACAGGTGATCGCGTAATCGCCGGGCAGCAGGTTGGCGTTGATCACCTGGCTCAGGCCCGGCGCAATGTTTTCCCGTTCTTCGACCACCAGGACGCCATCAAGGATTTCCCACTCGACGGCCCGCTCGGAGCGGTTGACGATGCGGAAGGCGTTCTTGCCCGCAGCAACGGTGAGGTCATTGGGCTCGCAAGCGTGGGCATGAATGGTGACCACGGTTTGCGCATTGGTGTTGGCGGCGCGTTTTTTCATGGCGTTCTGCGAGGCGTAATAGAACAGCCCGCCTGCCGCGATCATGATCATCACCGAACCGGCGACGGCCAATCGCAAGGCGCGGGGAGGCTTGGCTTTCTCTGAAAGCCCTGTGGGACGATTCGACATGTGTGCCCTTATTCGTTCGTAGCTGAAGAGGGGTGCCGATGCGCGGGCCGAGTGGGCAGACTCACCACCGGGGCGCCGGGCATGAAGAACAGCACCAGCGCGACGACCAGGTAAATTACATACACGCTGAGGGTGCTGATGGTTGGCGCATCCTGGTAACCGAACATGCCTGCCAGCACCGAACCTGTCGGGCCGTCCATCGGCAGCGTGGCGCTGAAGTCGAAGACCACGGTTTGCAGGTGATTCCAGATCCCGGCTTCATGCAGTGCCTGTACCGAGTTGGCGAGAATTCCCGCGGCAACCACCAGAATGAACAGGCCGGTCCAGCGGAAAAACAGACTGAGGTTCAGGCGCATGCTGCCGCTGTAGATGGCGAAACCCACGGCAATCGCAATAATCAGGCCGAGCAGGGCACCCAGAGGTGCGCCGGGGCCTTCGCTTTGCTGGAAGACGGCGAGCAGGAAGAACACGGTTTCCAGACCTTCACGGGCCACGGCGAAAAACACCATGGCAATCAACGCGTAGGTCTGGTTCTTCGAACCGGCAAGAGCGGCATCCAGCGACATGTGCAGTGAATGCTTGATCGAACGAGCAACCTTGCGCATCCAGAACACCATGGAGCTGAGAATGCCAACGGCGACAAGCCCGACGACACCTTCGAACAATTCCTGCTGTTTTTGCGGGAATTCGGCGCTGACCATTTCCAGGCCACCGCCAACGAACAGTGCCAGGGCAGCAGCGAGGAACACCCCAATCCACACAGCGGGCATCCACTCCCCGCGACCGGTCTGTCTCAGATAACTGGCGATGATGCCAACGATAAGCGCGGCTTCAATCCCTTCGCGCAGCATGATCAAAAAAGGAACGAGCATGTTTCACCAAGGTTTTTTGCTGTAGGCTGATTCGTTTCAGCGGATCAGAAAATCACTGATCTCTGAAACAATGCGTAACATAATGATACTCATTATTGAATGCGTATAGTTGTTTTTTTGATTCCGATCAGTTTCGCATTCTCGTTCAGGAAGGGTTCAGGCTGGGTCCAGGCGGGATGCGGACGCTCCAACGCGACTTATAAAACGCTCAAAATCTCATACGCCAACTTCACCCGCGCTGCATTGGGATAGTTCTTGTTGGCCAGAATCACGATGCCGATCTTCTTCTCCGGCACAAACGCCACGTAACCGCCAAAGCCATTGGTTGAACCAGTCTTATTGATCCAGGCGTTTTGCAGGGGCGCGATTGGCGGGTTGATCGCGGTGACCGGCTGGGTTTCATAAGCCATTTTGTTGGAGTTACCTTCCAGCAATGTCTCCAGTGATGCTGGGTAAACGTAGTGCTCCCAGATCAGCCCCTGGGTCATCGCGCCTACTTTGAAATACCCCGCATGGGTTTGCGCCAGGGCTTGTTTGATCGGCTCGTCGACCTGCGCCGTCGCCATGTTTGCCTCGACAAAATGCAGCATGTCTCTGGCGCTGGACTTCATGCCATACGCCTCGGTGCCCAGCACTCCGCCTTGCAGTCGAACCGGCAGTTCCTGCTTGTTATAACCCTGGGCATAAAGCGGCATCTTGCTCGCGGGCACCGTCAACCAGGTATTGGTGAGCCCAAGTTTGGGCAGTAGATCCTGCTCCATCGCCTCTTCAAATGGCTTGTTCATGGCTTTGGCGGTGATCATGCCGAGCATGCCGATGCTCGGGTTGGCGTAAGTTCTCTTGCCTCCCGCCGGGTACTGCGGTTGCCAGGCCTGCAAATACGCCATCAGCTGTTCGGTGTTCTGCACGGCGTCCGGCACTTGCAATGGAAAGCCGCCGGCGGTGTGGGTTGCCAGATTCATCAAAGTCACTTTGTCGAACGCGCTGCCTTTGAGTTGCTGCAGGTACTGGCCGGGATGATCGTTCAACGACAGCTGGCCATTGACCTGGGCGAGGGTCGCCAGGGTCGCGGTGAACGTCTTGCTGATCGAGCCCAGTTCGAACAAGGTGTCACTGCTGACCTTGGCCTGGGTGTCTTTGGCGGCCACACCAAAGTTATAAAAGTGTTGTTGGCCATCAACGGTGAGCGCAATGGCGAGGCCCGGAATGTTGTACTGCTGCATAACGGCCCTGGCTGAATCGGTCACGGCGACGTCGATTTTTGCCGGGGCGGCAGCGGCCATTGCCAGGCCGCCAAACATCAGACTGCATGCCGCAAACAGCAGCTTGGTGCGGGAAGGGTAAATCGCGGACATCCAGGTTTCCTCGTATCCAGTAATCGGGCTCGCAGCCTATTGAGTGCGGCGAAGGCGACTCAATAAACCTTCTATCACAAAATATTTCCCACCAATTCCACGAAGCGTTGCGCGGCCGGGCTCAGGCCCTGGTTGCTGCGGGTGATCAAGCCTATTTCCCGGCTGACGCCCGGATGATCCACCGGCACCCTGATCAGATCGCCACGGCCTTCGTCGGCGGACTCCGGTAACAACGTCATGCCCAACCCCTGACGCACCAGCGCCAGCACCGTCGACATGTAGTTGGCTTCCAGCCCCGGCACCAGTTCCAGCTGTTCTTCGGCGAACAACTGCTCCACCCGTTCGCGCACGCTGCTGTCGCGACCGGTCAGGATAATCGGCTGGCCGGCCAGCGCCGCGAGCTTGATCGTGGAGTGTCTGGCCAGCGGATGCGCGTGGGGTACAAACAGGCACAGGCGATCGGTCATCACCACCTGGAAATCCAGGCCATGACTCATCCGGGCTTTGACGCCGAGGCCAAAATCCACTTCGCCTTCACGGACCAACGCGTCAATACGCTGAGCCACCACGTCCCGCAGGCGCACTTCGACGCCGGGAAACTGTTCGCGAAATTGGCGCAGCACTGGCGGCAATGCGCCGGAGCACAAGGAGGGCAGGGCGGCAATGGTTACCACGCCCCGGCGCAGGGCCGCCAGATCCCGAGAGCCGGCAACAATGTTGTCCAGATCCAGCAGCAGCTTTTCCATGGGCCGCAGATTGTTCTGTCCGGCCGCCGTGAGGCTGACATGCCGTGGACTGCGCTCCAGCAACGTCACGCCGAGCCATTCTTCAAGTTGCTGGATCTGCACGGTGAGCGCCGACGGCGACAGGTTCAGCTCCAGCGCCGCCTTGGCGAAACTGCCGCCGTGGGCGACGGCGAGGAAGGCGCGGATGTGCTGAATGGAATTCTTCATTTTGTTTTTCCGAATGCAGGACGCTGAACATTTCAATTTACAAAGCTTACCTGTGTTTTCAATACTCGTTGAAAACAACAACAGCTCATCTCGCCGCGCCAGTGGTCAGGGATGACGAACAGGAAGTCCCTATGCTCGCCACCCTCGGTGTCATCACCATTCTCTGTTTGCTCGCTGCGGTCATGAGTAAACGCCTTTCGCCCCTCGTTGCACTCATCGCCTTGCCGATCATCGCCGCCTTGCTTGGTGGATTCGGCCTGCAAACCAGCGCCTTCATCATTACCGGGATCAAGAACGTCGCGCCGGTAGTGGGCATGTTCGTCTTCGCGATCCTGTTTTTCGGAGTCATGACCGACGCCGGCATGCTGGATCCGATCATCGACCGCATCCTGCGCACGGTGGGCACACGGCCGACCCGCATTGTGATGGGCACCGCGCTGTTGGCGCTGCTGGTTCACCTCGATGGCTCAGGCGCCGTTACCTTCCTCGTGACCATCCCGGCGATGCTGCCCTTATATAGGCGGCTGGGCATGGATAAACGGATTCTCGCCTGCGTCACGGCGATGGCCGCCGGGGTGAATTTTTTGCCTTGGACCGGCCCGGTGCTGCGCTCTTCGGCGGCCTTGCATGTACCAGTGGCGGACCTGTTCCAGCCGCTGATTCCGGTGCAGATCGTGGGCCTGATATTTGTCTTCACCTGTGCCTGGTTCCTGGGCCGTCGCGAAGAAAAGCGTCTGGGCCTCGGCGCGGGCGCGCAAGTGGATGTGGTGCCGCAGCGGGTACTCAGCGAGCATGAAGAAATTCTGCGTCGGCCGCGTCTGTTCTGGTTGAACCTGGTGCTGACCATCGCCGTGATGGGCGTGATGATTTCCGGGATTGTCGATCCGGTGGTGATGTTCATGCTCGGCACCGTGCTGGCGCTGTGCATCAACTATCCCAACGTCGACGCCCAACGTGCGCGCATCGATGCCCATGCCAAGACCGCGCTGACCATGGCCAGTATTCTGCTGGCGGCCGGTGTCTTTACCGGAATCATGCAAGGCACCGGCATGCTCAAGGCCATGGCCGAAGTGGCGGTGGCGCAGATTCCTGCGGGCCACGGCAAGTTGATCCCGATGGTGGTGGGCTTTCTGTCCATGCCGTTGAGCATGCTGTTCGACCCGGACTCGTTTTATTTCGGCGTGATGCCGGTGATTGCCGAAGTCGGCAAGGCTCTGGGCGTCGATCCGCTGCAAGTGGCCCAGGCTTCGTTGCTGGGCGTACACACCACCGGCTTCCCGGTCAGCCCGCTGACCCCGGCGACTTTTTTGCTGGTCGGCCTGTGCAAGATCGAACTGGCCGATCACCAGCGTTTCACCATCCCTTTCCTGTTTGCGGCTTCGGTGTTGATGACCCTGACCGCGCTGCTCTTGGGAGTCTTTTGATATGAAAACCTTGCGTATAGGCTCCGGTGCCGGTTATTCCGGCGACCGCATCGAGCCCGCCGTCGAGCTGGCCGAACATGGCGAGCTGGATTATCTGATCTTCGAATGCCTGGCCGAGCGCACCATTGCCTTGGCCCAGCAGGCCCGCCTGAGAAATCCCGAATCCGGCTATGACCCGCTGCTCAGCGAGCGCATGCGCCGGGTGCTGCCCTTTATCGGGCGGGGTGCCGATGGCCAGGGTCGTCGTTTGCGGATTATCACCAACATGGGCGGGGCTAATCCTTTGGCGGCGGCCCGGGAAGTCCGCCGTATCGCCACCGAACTGGGCTTGCCCGGCTTGAAGGTCGCGGCCTTGACCGGCGACGACGTGCTGGCTGCGTTGCGGGCCAATCCCGAGCAATTACTGGATAACGGCGCAACCCTCGGTTCTCTGGGCGAACGGCTGATTTCCGCCAACGCCTACATGGGCGCTGAAGGGATCGTCGCGGCGCTGCAGGCCGATGCGGACGTGGTAATTACCGGGCGGGTTGCCGATCCTTCATTGTTCCTCGCGCCGCAGCTGTTCGAATTTGGCTGGGCCGAGGATGACTGGACCTTGCTGGGAGGCGGCACCGCAGTCGGGCATTTACTCGAATGTGCGGGACAGATCAGCGGCGGCTATTTTGCCGATCCTGGCTTCAAGGACGTGCCCGATCTGGCGCGCCTGGGTTTCCCGTTGGCGCAAGTGGATGCCTCGGGCGCGGCAGTCATCAGCAAAGTGGCAGGCTCGGGCGGGCGCATCGATACCGCGACCTGCACCGAGCAGCTGATCTATGAAGTTCACGATCCGGCGGCCTATTTGACGCCGGACGTCAGCGCGGACTTTTCCGGGGTTTCATTCTCGGCTGTGGGCGAGAACCAGGTGCGGGTCAGCGGCGCGGATGGTCGCGCACGACCGCAAACCTTGAAAGTGTCGGTGGGCTATCTCGATGGCTGGATCGGCGAAGGGCAGATTTCCTATGGCGGCCCCGGCGCATTGGCGCGGGCACGGCTGGCGCGCGACGTGGTGCTGGAGCGTCTGAAACTCATGGGGGTGGTCTATGACGACGTGCGCGCCGAGTTGATTGGCGTGGATGCCTTGCATGGCAGCGAACTGGGGTCGCGGATGGGCAGCGAGCCTTGGGAAGTCCGCTTGCGGGTTGCCGCCCGTTGCGCTGACAAGGCCGAAGCCGTGCGCGTCGGCAATGAAGTGGAAACCCTTTATACCAACGGCCCGTATGGCGGCGGTGGGGCGACCAAGGGCTTGCGGCAGGTGGTGGCGGTGGCGTCGCTGTTCGTGCCGCGCTCTGCCGTCACGCCAACTGTGCATCTGGAGCAAACACCATGAGCGAACCGATCAAGCTACGCGAACTGGCCCATTCCCGAACCGGCGACAAGGGCGATACCTCGAACATTTCAGTGATCGCCTATCGCGCCGAAGACTTTTCCCGCCTGCGTGACGCCCTGACCGTTGAACGTGTAACCGCCCACTTTGCCGAACTCCTCGATCCAGCGGCTGGCCCGGTGCGGCGTTATGAACTGCCCAATGTGCATGCGCTGAATTTCGTCCTGCCCGGCATCCTGCGCGGCGGCGTCACCCGCTCCCTGGCGCTGGACGCCCATGGCAAGGCGTTGGGCGCGGCGTTGCTGGATATCGACGTTTGACTCAAACCCGAATCTCGTAAGAGCGCAATGGTTCACGCGCTCAGCCGTGCTGCACCCCGGCACGCTTGAGCAATTGCTTGCAACGCTCGGACAAATGCACCACGCGCAAATGCTTGCCGGCCTTGCTGTAGCGCTCGCGCAAGGTCTTGAGTGCCGCGATGGCCGAGTAATCGACGAAACTCAGATGGCGGCAGTCCAGCGTCACCTGCGCCGGATCATCGCCAGGGTTGAACTGGTTCAGAAAAGGCGTGGTGGAGGCGAAGAACAGCGTGCCATGCAGCTTGTAGAGCTTGCTGCCGTCCGGCTCCAGATGCGTATCGGCATACAGTTCCCGGGCTTGCTGCCAGGCAAAGTTGATCGCCGCGATGACAATCCCGAACAGCACGGCGGTGGCCAGATCGGTTAATACCGTGACGATGGTCACGGCAATGATCGCCAGCACATCGTTGACCGGGACTTTGCGCAACACCCGCAGCGAGGCCCAGGCGAAAGTTTGCTGGGACACCACGAACATCACGCCGACCAGCGCCGCCAGCGGGATTTCTTCAATCAGCGGCGAGAGAAACAGCACGAACATCAGGATCATCACTCCGGCCACGACACCGGACAAACGGCCCCGTCCACCGGAATTAAGGTTGATGACGGTCTGCCCAATCATCGCGCAACCGCCCATGCCGCCACAGGCGCCGGAGGCGATATTCGCCACACCCAGCGCAATGCATTCGCGATCCGGCTGGCCAGCGCTTTCGGTGATTTCATCGGTGAGGTTCAGGGTCAGCAGGGTTTCCAGCAGTCCGACCAGGGCCATCAACACTGCATAAGGCGCGATGATGCGCAGCGTCTCCAGGTTCCACGGCACTTGCGGCAAGACCAGGCTCGGCAGACCGCCGGCAATGTGTGCCATGTCGCCCAACGTCCGGGTTGGCAGGTCGAGCAGGTAAACCAGCAAGCCGACGCCAAGAATCGCCACCAGCGCGGGCGGCGCGGCGCGGGTCAGGCGCGGCAGCAGGTAAACGATGGCCATGGTCAGTGCAACCAGGCCGACCATCAGGTACAGCGGCGTCCCGCTAAGCCAGGTTTCGCCGGTCTTGAAATGCTCCAGTTGCGCCAGCGCGATGACAATGGCCAGGCCGTTGACGAAACCGAGCATCACCGGATACGGCACCAGACGGATCAGTTTGCCCAGGCGCAGCAGGCCGAAAAGCACCATCAGAACCCCGCCGAGCAGCACCGTAGCCAGCAAATACTGCACGCCGTGCTGCACCACCAGCGCAATGATCACCACGGCCATCGATCCGGCCGCACCAGAAATCATCCCCGGCCGACCACCGAACAGCGCAGTCAGAGTGCAGATGATGAATGCGCCATACAGGCCCATCAACGGGTTGAGGTGGGCAACGAGGGCAAAAGCGATGCACTCCGGCACCAAGGCAAAGGAAGTGGTGAGTCCGGCCAGGACATCGGCACGCATACGAGCTGGTTTCATGGTTTACCTGAAGTGCATGGCGCTCTGATCAGCCGCCAACGGCGCAAAAAGGAGGGATGTTACGGAATGTGATGCGGGTCGGCCAGCGGGTTGAGACTTTATGTAGATCTCTGTTCCCGGGTGTTGGACTCGCAAGCATATCCGGCTGCGGCGGTGACGCGAAGTCACCTTTGCGCCCTTACGGCGCCCTACTTTGTCTTGGCGCTTTTGGTTTCAAGGTGCATGGCAAACCGTCCGCTCCTTTTTCCGGTCCCGCTTCGCGGGATTCCCTCGCTCCGGCATTGCTCCGTGGGTCGCCGCAAAGGGCCATTCCTGGCCCAGTGCGGCTAACTCGGCATCCTTGCCGAGCCCCTCGCTGCGCAATGCCTGCGCTGGGCCGTCCACAAGTCGCAATTGTGTCGCCCATGCGTTCTGCGCACATTCACCTGCCCAGGATTTGCGGTGAGCCAGCCAGAAAATGCTGTCTGATAATCCGCAACGCGGTTTTGCTTTTGCTTTGCTTTTCATACCGCGAGAGCTCAAACACCACGGCACCGGAGCGAGGGAACCCCTGCGAAGCAGGGGCCGGACGTCAGCGCAGAATGGTTTCGTCCTTTGCCGAAACAAAGGACTCGACCGTCAGGGCGAAACCTCAATAAGCCGCACCGCGAATGCTGTTGGTGCCACTCGATTCGAAGCGCGGCGCCAAAACAAATGACGCTTGACCGATACGTGCTCGCTCCCATCAGGCTCGCCCACAAGTCGCCAGCACCTTCAATCGTGCTTTATGATTGCCGGCTTTACCCTGGCGAGCGGTGTTTCGAATGACTGGCGTGTCCCCTTTGCAAGCCTGGCAACAGGCGGTCGAGCAGCGTGGTTTCCAGCCGGACGAGGCGCAGCTGCGAGCCGCCCGCGAGCTGGAGACTTGTTATCTGGCCCTGGGCAACAATCCGCGCAGTGCCAAAGGCGTTTATCTATGGGGACCGGTCGGGCGCGGCAAGACCTGGCTGATGGATCGTTTCTTCGAGAGCCTGACCGTGCCTGCCCGGCGTCAGCATTTTCATCACTTCATGCGCTGGGTGCACAAGCGCATGTTCGAATTGATGGGCACTGCCAAACCGCTGCAGGTGTTGGCCAGGGAGCTGGCGCGGGACGTGCGCGTGTTGTGCTTCGACGAACTGTTCGTCAATGACATCGGCGACGCAGTGATTCTCGGCGGCCTGTTGCAGGTGATGTTCGAAGAAGGCGTGGTGCTGGTCTGCACGTCCAACCAGCCGCCCGAGCAGCTGTATATCAACGGGCATAACCGTGAGCGTTTCCTGCCGGCCATTGCCGCGATCAATCGCTATATGAACGTGCTCACGGTGGATGGCGGCGAAGACCATCGTCTGCATCCGGGGCAGTTGCATCAGCGCTATTGGATTACCGAGCCGGGTCGGCCAAGCGCGTTGGCTGGGATTTTCGACGAGCTGAGCGTCGGCCAGACGGTCTCTACCGATCCTGTGCCCGTCGGCCATCGCACCATCAATTGCGTGCGCAACAGCGAAACAGTCCTGTGGTGTCGCTACGCCGAGTTGTGCGAACAACCTCTGGCGGCCATGGATTTCATCGAGCTGTGCGACCGCTTTGCAGCGGTGCTGATCAGCGAAGTCCCGGCCCTCAGCGCGCCCCAGCGCGAAGGCCGGATCGCGCGTGGCACCGAGGATGCGGTGGAGCAGGTCGTGGCGGGCGACCGTGAGTTGCCGCAGCTGTCGCCCCATGACGATGGGGTGCGGCGCTTCATCGCCCTGGTCGACGAATGCTATGACCGGCGGGTGCCGCTGTATGTCGAGGCGCAGGTGTCCATGGCCGAGTTGTACACCGAAGGTTACTTGTCCTTCGCGTTCCGCCGCACCTTGAGTCGCCTTCAGGAAATGCAACTGGAACGCTTCGTCGCGGCCTGATCGCGCTCAGGTCCGCCGCTGGACCAGCACGTGTTTGCTGCCCTCAAAGACCAGCACCAATACCGCCAGCCAGATCGGCAAATACGTCATCCACTCTTCGCGGCTGATGCTTTCGCCAAGCAGCAGCGCGACGCCCACCAGCAGCACTGGTTCGACATAACTGAGCAGGCCGAACAGGCTGAACGGCAGCAAACGGCTGGCCACGATGTAGCTCACCAGTGCCGAAGCGCTGATCACGCCCAATAACGGAATCAACAGATACAGCATTGGCGCTTGCTGGATGGCCGCTGGATTGCCGCTGACGATGAACCACACGCCAACCGGCAGCATCAGGGTCATGTCGAACCACAACCCGCCCAGGTTATCGATGGCCAGTTTGCGGCGCAGCACGAAATAGATCGGGTAGCCCAAGGCAACCAATAAGGTTTCCCAGGAAAAACTACCCAGGCGCAGCAGTTCATTGCCGACACCGATCATCGCGCAAAACGCGGCGATCTTTTGCAGGCGTGACAGCCTTTCGCCATACACGATGCGCCCGGTAATGATCATGGTCAGCGGCAACAGAAAGTAGCCCAGCGACACTTCGAGGCTGCGCCCATGCAGCGGGGCCCACATGAAGATCAGCAATTGCGCGCCCAGCAATAACGAGGACGCAGCCATGCCGAGCAGCAGCGTCGGTTGCTGCCGCAGGCGACTGGCGATCTTGCGCACCAGCGGCCAGTCGCCGCTGGAAAACAGGAACAGCGTGACGCAGGGCACAGTCAGCAACATGCGCCAACCGAAAATCTCCTCGCCGCTCAAGGGCGTCATCAGCGAGGTGTAGAAATACATCACCCCGAACAACACCGAGGCTGATACCGACAGCACTACACCTTTGTACACAGACACCTCTTTTTTGTTGTCTCGCAGCGGCGCACAGTCTAGCGGATGAGGTGGCTGTAGACGGGTCTGGTTGCGACATGCAGCGTCTGGCCGCAATAGTATGTTCAGGCATCGGTACTACCACGAACCATTTGGATAACCGCCGACCTTTGCTAGGCTGCTGCGATTGCCCGGTCGAGCCTGACGGGTGTTCACAAGGAGCTTGCATGACTTCCATCAACACCCCGGCGCAATCGGCGGCGGGACGCCTGGAGCAATTTTCCACCCGCGTGGTGTTTTTTATTGCCGGCCTGACCCTTGCCGCCTGGGCGCCGTTGGTACCTTACGCCAAGGCCCGGGTCGGGCTGGATGAAGGTACGCTGGGTTTGCTGTTGCTCTGCCTCGGTGTCGGCTCGATCATCGCCATGCCATTGGCCGGCGCCCTGGCAGCGCGGTTCGGTTGTCGGCGGGTTTTGGTCGGTTCCACGGCAGTCATCTGCCTCTGTTTGCCGTTATTGGCGACGCTTTCCAGTTTGCCGCTGTTGATCGCCACGTTGTTTGTGTTCGGCGCCAGCATGGGCGCGCTGGATTGCACGATTAATATCCAGGCGATCATTGTCGAGCGCGCCAGCGGTAAAACCATGATGTCCGGTTTCCACGGGCTGTTCAGTCTGGGCGGGATCGTCGGTGCGGCAGGCGTTGCCGGGCTGTTGAGCCTGGGCGCGTCACCACTGGTATCGATGCTGATCGTGGTGGCGTTCGTGGCGCTTTGCCTGTTCAAGGCCACGCCGCATCTGCTGCGTTTCGGCAGCGAAAGCGACGGCCCGCCGTTTGCCATTCCCCGAGGCGTGGTGCTGTTCATCGGCCTGCTGTGCTTCACGGTTTTTCTCACCGAGGGCGCGATGCTCGACTGGAGCGCCGTGTTCCTCAGTTCCCTGCGCGGCGTCGAAACGTCCTACGCCGGGCTGGGCTATGCGGTGTTCGCCCTGACCATGACGTTAGGCCGCTTTTTTGGCGACGCCATCGTGCGACGGGTCGGGCCCAATCGGGTGATCATCCTCGGTGGCTTGTGCGCGTCGGCGGGGCTGGCGATTGCGACGCTGGTTCCTTCATGGGAAGCCGCGCTGCTCGGTTATGCACTGGTGGGCGCGGGCTGCTCGAATATTGTCCCGGTCTGCTACAGCGCAGTCGGCCGCCAGAAAAGCATGCCGGAAAACGTCGCCGTCCCGGCAATCACCACGTTGGGTTATGCCGGGATCCTGATCGGCCCGGCGGGCATCGGTTTCATTGCCCACGCCAGCAGCCTGGAACTGGCGTTCATGATCGTCGCCGTGATGTTGCTCGGCGTGGCGGTCGGCGGTAGTCGGCTCAGGGCCTAAAGCTTGCGCGCCATGCCTGAAACCCGGATGGAGCTGCCTTTCTGTTCCGGGATTTCCGCGCGCAGGCGTGAGCGACTGCCCATGTCTTCACCTTGCACGATGTCGATCAGACCGTTATGCGGCCAGCCGATGTCCCGCAGGTAACCGGCAAACGCCGCAGTGGCCGCGCCCGTGGCCGGGTCTTCATAGACGCCGCCATAAGCGAACGGATTACGCGTGTGAAACAGCTGCTCGGTTTTGCACCAGGCCAGCAAAATGGTCACCCAGCCTGCGCGGGTCATCAGTTCACGCCCGGCCTGCTGGTCGTACTGCATGTCCTTGAGCTTTTTGCGACTGTTCAACACCAACACCAAATGCTGCGCGCCGCCGTTGATTGACGCGGGCGCAATGCGCTCGTAAAGGTCGCTGCGGTCATAGCCGAACAGCGCTAACCCTTCATTGAGCAGCTCAGGTGTGATGGCTTCGCTGTGTGTCGGCGGCGATTGCAAGGTTGCGGAAATCAGATCGCCCCGAGCGTGCCCTTCGACGCTGATTTGCGCCTGATTGAGCGTCAGATTGAAGATGCCATCGCCATTCAGACCAGCCAGGGCTGCACCGAGGGCGATTGTTGCATGCCCGCAAAAGGGAATCTCTGCCTGCGGGGAGAAATAACGAACGCGCCAGCCACCTTCGATGGGTACCGCAAAAGCGGTCTCGGAGAAACCCACCTCAGCGGCGATCCGCTGCATATCGGCGTCATCCGGCAAGGTGTCACCGATCCAGACACCCGCAGGATTTCCGCCTTGATCGCCGTCGCTGAAGGCCGCCAGTTTCAGAATATTCGTGGTCATCTGTGTCGCCCTGCTGATTAGAGATGCCCGGCAGTATCCACCAGGCCGGAGCTGTTCTCTAACCAATAGTCGTTATGCGAGGCATCTGCAAAATTGATCCGGGATACCAGTTATAGCGTCTGAGTACTGTTTTGCTCAGATTGCACCTGACGGCGGATGATTCGCTCGCGCGCCAGGTCATACAACCAGTTAAACACCAGGGTGTAGGGCAGAAACAACAGCAGCAGGCCCGCGTCCAGCAGGAACGCTTCCAGCCAGCCGATCGACAGCCACCAGGCGGCCAGCGGAACCACCACCAGAATCAGCCCGCCCTCGAAACCCAGCGCGTGGGCGATGCGCGCTTTGAGCGACAGGGCGAAGCCGAACCTGTGCCGGAGCCGGTCGAACAGGGCGTTGAACAGCATGTTCCAGAGCATCGCCACGGTGGAAATCATCACCGTCATGGCGCCCATCTTGCCCAGCGAATGGCCGAGCAGCCACGCCAGCAAGGGGGCGAACAGCAACACGCCGATGATCTCGAAGAGCAGCGCATGCAGCGCGCGTTCCTTGATGGTTTTGCCGGGTTGTTGCATGGGGAAGTTGACCTCTTGGATCTGGTGATCAGTTGTAACAGGGCAGTTCATGACGTGCATTCTCATCGGTCATTGCGTTAAAGTGAAAATCGTTTCCATCGGAAAAACCGATACAAGGTGCCCATGAGTTATTCCCCCGAAGCCCTTGAGGCGTTTGCCCAGACCGTGGCGCTGGGTTCTTTCAGTGCGGCGGCGCGGCGCCTGGGCAAAAGCCAGTCGACCATCAGTGAAGCCATTTCCCGGCTGGAAATAGACTTGGGGCTGGAATTGTTCGACCGGTCTTCCAAACACCCAATCCTCACCGAGGCCGGCAAGGCCATGCTCGGGCGCATTGAAGATGTGCTCGCCGCTTCGGACAAGTTGCGCCGGGCGGCGGGGCGTCTGGCTGACGGGATGGAACCGCGCCTGACGCTGGTGTTGTCCGACGCCAACCAATTTGCCGACTTCGAAATCCGCATGGCCGAACTGGACCAGCGCTTTCCCGAGCTGGAACTGGAATGTGTCTTTGCCGAGCACGGCGATGCGATCAACCTGATCCAGTCCGGCCGCGCGTCCCTCGGCCTGCTGTCGGCGCAACCGAGCTATCCGCCGGAAGTCGGCTACGCGACCATTGCCGAACGCGCCGACTTCGGGCTGTTCGTCGGCCACAAGCATCCGTTGGCCGCCGAGCAGCAGGTCGATTATCAGAAACTTGCCGCCCATCGCGCGCTGCGCCTGAACACGTTGGTCGACCAGAGCGTGCCCACCGACGACTTGCCCATCAGCGGCCATCGGCCCTGGTCGGCACCCAATTACCTGTTGCTGATGGACATGGCCGCGTTCGGTTTCGGCTGGTCGGCATTGCCGCGCTGGCTGGTCAAAGGCTACGCCGGCGGCAAGCTGAAGGAACTGGACGTCCCCGGCTGGCCGCGCAGTTCTGCGGTTGATGTGATCTGGTCACGACAGCGCAGCCTTGGGCCAGCCGGAGCCTGGTTGTTGGAGACGTTCACCCTGCATCGCGGCGAGCGTTAAGGGGGCGAATTCTATCGGGTGCGCGCTATTTAAGAGCATACGTAGATACCGTCTTGACCCCTCATCGCCCAATCTCAATGATGGCGCGGGCTCGGTAGGAGGGGACTTGTCCCCGAAGCGATGCTTGTCATGACGCGGGCCCATTGGCTAGCCAACAAGTTGTCTACTACAAGGTGCTCGCCTTAAAACCCGCTGGCAATTGCGCATCAAACTCCGCCACCACTTCCCGGGTCAGGCTGACGATGTCTTCCACCAGTTCCATGCCGGCGCCGGTGCGCCAGCTGGCGACGATGTCCATCACCGAGGGCAGGGGAATACCGTCGAGCAGGGTCAACACGTCTTGGGCCAGTTCGCCGCGCACCAGTGCGGCGGGCATGGCGCCGATGCCGAAGCCGTCACGCACCAGGCGGGTGATGGCCGACGCCGAGTTCACGCAGTTGATGCGCGGCGTGATGATGTTGGCGCTGTGCAGCATGTTGAGAATGTCCTGATGCGGACGGGAGTTACGCGAAAACGTGACGATGCGTTCCAGGGACAAATCTTCCAGCGAGGCATAGCTGCGGTCGTAGCGTGAGCCGGTGGGCACCACCCAATGCATCGGATAGCGAGTCAGCACGGCGTTGCGCACTGTGTCGAAACGCAATACGTCGGTCTGGAAAATAATGTCCTGATAGCCCTTTTCCAGCTGCGAACACAGGTTGCTCGCGGTGTCGGCGGTCAGCTCGATCTCCAGCGCCGGGTAACACTTCATCAGGCGTGTTACCAAAGGGCTGAGCCAGGTGTGTATCACCGTATCCATTGCGCCGATGCGAATCCGCCCCCGTACCTGTCGCGGGTCCTTGATCGCGGCCTTCATGGTTTGCATGGTGTCCATGATGTGTTCGGCATATTCCAGCACCCGCTGGCCTTCGGGCGTCAGCGAAACCCCTTTGGAGTCACGCACGAACAGACGCACGCCCATTTCGTCTTCCAGGGCTGCGATACGGCTGGAGATAGAGGCCTGGGTGCTGAACAGCTTTTCCGCCGTCAGGCGAAAGCTCTTCAACCGGGCGACCCAGACGAAGGTTTCCAGAAACTTGAGGTTCACCGTCGATCCTTTAGTTGAGGCCTTGAATGCTGCCTTGAATTGAGTGCTGACAGCGCTCCCATGTCCGAAACTCCGGATCGGCCCGCGTCAGCTATAGCCCTGGAAATTGCAGGTTATATGCCAGCACCGATACAGAAATTCTTATGAGGCATAGCGGTTTTTTCCCGTTGGACGCCAGAGGCAAGGCTACCGAAAGATTGCTCTGGAAAGAGAAAGGTCCCGCAACGCTGTTCTCATCACAGCGTCGCGTCAAATCTTCGGGTCGCGGTTTTGCTTGTTGCGGCCATCCAATAATAACTGCGCTCTGCCAACAGTCGGTCGATACCGCTGCGCGCTCATGGAGAAAGTTTTCAATGAGCTACAACAATCAAAAATACATCTGCGCAATGCTGTTTGGTGGCGCTTCCCTGAGTTACGGGATGAGCGCCCATGCTGAATTTTTTGCTGACAGCAAAGGGGAACTGGAAGCCCGCAACTTCTACTTCAATCGCGACTTCCGTCAGGACGGCTCGCGGGATAAAGCCGAAGAATGGGCCCAGGGTTTCATCTTCCGGCTGCAATCGGGCTACACGGCGGGGACCGTGGGCTTCGGTCTGGATGCGTTGGCTATGGTCGGCTACAAGCTGGATTCCGGATCGGGCACTGGCGGCACCGGTTTGTTGCCGGCGGACCTGTCGTCCGGTGGCTCCCAGGACGAATACGGCAAGCTGGGGCTGACCGCCAAGGCGAAGGTTTCCAAAACCGAACTCAAGGCTGGCACGCTGTTTTTCCGCAGCCCGATGGTGTCCTCCAATGACACCCGTCTGTTGCCACAGACCTTTCGCGGCGCGCTGGTGACGTCTCAGGACATCGACAACTTCAAGTTCACCGGCGGCCATATCGACCGCATCAAGGCCAACAGCTCGACCGACTTTACCGAGATGAGCGCCAACCGCATCGGCGGCCTGAGTAACGAGTTCAACTTCGGCGGCGGCGAGTATCAGGTCACCCCGCAACTGGCGCTCAGCGCCCATTACGGCCAGCTGGAAAACGTTTATCAGCAGTATTACGGCGGCCTGATCCACGTCTTGCCGCTGGGTGCCGGGCAGAGTTTCAAGACTGACCTGCGGTTCTCGAAAAGCAGCGAAGACGGCAACTTCCGTGACCTCGACAACCGCGCCCTGGGTTCGATGTTCACCTACAAACTCAACGCCCACGCCTTTGGTGCCGGTTACCAGCGCATGAGCGGCGATGATCCGTTTCCGTACATCACCGGCAGCGATCCGTTCCTGGTCAACTTCATCCAGATTGGCGATTTCGCCAATATCCACGAGCGTTCCTGGCAGGTTCGCTATGACTACGACTTCGCTTCTCTGGGCGCGCCCGGTCTGACCTTCATGAGCCGTTATGTGTCTGGCGACAACGTGGAGCGCGCGGCGGGGGGCGAGGGCAAGGAGTGGGAACGTAACACTGATGTCGGCTATGTGTTTCAAAGCGGCGCGCTGAAGAACCTGGGCGTCAAATGGCGTAACGCGACGGTCCGCTCCAACTTCGGCAATGACCTGGACGAGAACCGCCTGATCGTCAGCTACACCCTGCCGCTGTGGTAGGGCCGGGATTGGCTTGATACCTGCGTAAGGATTTGTCACGGATCGCCGAATCCTTGAAATCGGACCACCGAACGAGATTCCCATCATGCAAACCGCTATCAATCTCTGGCCGCTACTGGGCGTGCTGGTCATCATTATTGGCTTTGTGCTGCGCTTCAATCCGATGCTGGTGGTCGCCCTTGCAGCGGTCGCCACCGGGTTCGCCGCGAGCATGCCGCTGGACACCATTCTGGCCACCATCGGCACCGGCTTCATCAAGACCCGCACCTTGCCGCTGATCATTCTGTTGCCACTGGCGGTGATCGGTCTGCTGGAGCGTCATGGTCTGCGCCTGCATGCGCAAAACTGGATCGCCCGCTTCACCAGCGCCACCGCCGGGCGTCTGCTGATCGCCTACCTGTTTGTGCGCGAGACCACTGCTGCGTTGGGTTTGACCAGCCTTGGCGGGCACCCGCAAATGGTTCGCCCGTTGCTGGCGCCCATGGCCGAAGGCGCTGCTGAAGCGCGCTTCGGCAAGTTGCCGGAAGCCCTGCGCGTCAAGCTGCTGGCCATGTGTGCTGCCACGGATAACGTCGGCCTGTTCTTCGGCGAAGACATCTTCGTTGCCTTTGGTGCGATTGCCTTGATGCACACCTTCCTGCTAGGTTCGGGTATTGACGTCGACCCGATGCACATCGCGCTGTGGGGCATTCCTACGGCAATTTGCGCCTTTGTGATCCATGCGTTCCGCCTGCATCGCTTCGATCGGTTGCTCAATCGCCAGTTGCAGCCCTTGCCGCAATCCACCCCGCCAGCGGCCGCGCAGGAGAGCGTGTAATGATGATTTCAATTCAATACCTGTATTGGCTGGCGGGCGTCATTCTGGCGATCACCGCAGTGATGACCGTTACCGACACCACTAACCCCAAGCGCTGGAGCACCGGCCTGTTCTGGGCACTGTTCGCCGTCGCGTTTCTGGTGGGTGAGCGTTTGCCCCCAGCGATTGTCGGCGTGGGCGTGTTGGTCATGGCGGTGATTGCCGGTTTCGGCGGCGTCGGCTTCGGCAAGCATGAAGACCTGCCGGACAAGGCGCGCCGCGCCAGCGCCGGGCGGCTTGGCAACAAGCTGTTTATTCCGGCATTGGCGATTCCGCTGGTGACCGTGGTTGGCGCGATGTTCCTTAAGAACATCAAGTTTGGCGATGTCGCCTTGCTGGACCCGGCCAACAGCACCTTCGTGTCCCTGGGACTGGGTTGTCTGCTGGCGCTGGCGCTGGCCTGTTGGTTGACCCGGGATACGCCGGTGCAGGCCATGCGTGAATCCCGGCGTCTGACCGAAGCGCTGGGTTGGGCCTTGGTGCTGCCGCAGATGCTGGCGATGCTCGGTTTGCTGTTCAACGATGCCGGGGTCGGCAAGGCGGTGGCGCATCTGGCAACGGCTTATATCAACCTCGACTTCCGGCTGGTGGCGGTTTCGGTTTACGTGCTGGGCATGGCCTTGTTCACCATCGTCATGGGCAACGGCTTCGCGGCGTTTCCGGTGATGACTGGTGGCATCGGCGTACCGGTGCTGATCGGCATGTATGGCGGCAATCCGGCGGTGGTCGCGGCCATTGGTATGTTCTCCGGCTATTGCGGCACGCTGATGACGCCCATGGCGGCCAACTACAACATAGTCCCGGCAGCGTTGCTGGAGTTGCCGGACAAATACGCGGTCATCAAGGCGCAGATCCCCACGGCGCTGCCAATGCTGGTGGCCAACATCGTGCTGCTGTATTTCCTGATGTAGTTCAACGCCAGCAGTAAACAGCGCCCGCGACTTTCGCGGGCGTTGTGATTGTGCGTAGGATGGCCGCCGGTTCATTGAAACGGGTCATCGATGGAAATCATTTCTGCCCAACAGCAAGACGTCGCCACCGTGCTGGAATTTGTGTTGCGCGCCCGCGCGGAAATTTTTCCGATGCTCGACGCCGCTGGCATGCCGGCGGATCTGGCGAATTTTGCCAGGGTGTATCTCGAAGATGACCGCAGTGAATTCCTGATCGCCCGGCGTGACGGGGACATCGTCGCGGCCATCGGTTACCTTCCTTACGACGGTCGATTCGCCCAACTGGACTACGGTCACAAGCGCGTAGTGGAAATCGTGCGGTTGTTCGTCATCCCCGAATTACGCCGCTCAGGGCTGGCGACGCGGATTTTTCTGGAACTGAAAGAACAGGCGCGGCAGCAGGGCGTTGAGGTGTTGTATCTGCACACCCATCCATTCCTGCCGGGCGCGGTCGGCTTCTGGCAGCGGCAGGGTTTCCACGTCGTCGATGTCGAGGCCGATCCGGTTTGGCGGACGACGCATATGGAGTGCGGGTTATTGTGATCGCGGAGCTTGCGGGAAAAGAGTCACACAACCCGGTAGGAGGGGACTAGTCCCCGAAGGCGCCAGTGCAAGCGCTGAGGATTTTGCGTGGCAGTCCCGACGACTTCGCGAACAAGTCCGCTCCAAGGGCTTATGTGTTTTTTCGGGCGGTGCGTTTATGAACGAAACCGCAGAATCCGCGCGCCGTCGTGGGGATCAATCAGGTAGTGGGCTTCGACGCCAAACGTGTCGCGCAGCAGTTCGCAGGTCAGCACCTGCGCCGGGATGCCGATAGCAATCAGCTCGCCTTTGTCCATTACTGCCAGCCGATCGCAGGCCAGGGCCTGATTGAGGTCGTGCAGGGCAATCATCGTGGTCACCGGCAGCGATCTCACCAGACCGAGAATGCTCAACTGATGCTGGATATCCAGGTGGTTGGTGGGTTCGTCCAGCAGCAGGATTTGCGGGCGTTGGGCCAGAGCGCGGGCGATATGCACGCGCTGGCGTTCGCCGCCGGACAGGCTGTGCCAGGCACGCTTGCGCTTGTCGGCCATGTCCACATCGACCAATGCCTGCTGAACGATTTCATCATCGACAGCGGACCATGGCGTCAGCGCCGAAAGCCAGGGCGTGCGCCCCAGTTCCACGGCGTCCAGCACACTGATGGCATCCGAGGTTTCCGCCTGTTGCTCAACCACCGCAATCATTTGTGCGATATCCCGGCGCGTCATGTCGGTCAACGCCTTGCCGTCAAGCTGAATCCGCCCGCTGTCGGGTGGCCTGATGCCCGACAGCAATTTGAGCAGGCTGGATTTGCCGGAACCGTTCGGGCCGATCAAGCCCAGGGTTTCCCCGCGTTGCAGCTCCAGGCTGACACCTTTGACGATCAGGTTGCCTTTGACTGACCAGCTCAGGTCGGAACACGCCATCACATGCGTCTGGAGGACAGGCATTTGCAGGCTATTCATCGGCCACCCTTGGCTTTGATCAGGATTACGGCAAACACCGGTGCGCCGATCAGCGCGGTAATCACGCCGACCGGCAGTACCTGGCCCTTGATGACGGTGCGCGACAGCACATCGGCGGCGATCAGGAACAGCGCGCCACTCAATGCGCTGAGCGGGATCAGCCGCCCGTGGCGTACGCCGACCAGCAGGCGCGCGGCATGCGGCACCACCAGACCGACGAAACCGATGGAACCCACCAGCGACACCATCACCGCCGTGACCAGCGCGACCGTGGCGATCAGCACCACTTGAACACGTCGCACCGGGATGCCCAGCGCTGCAGCCGAATCGCTGCCGAACATGAATGCATCCAGCGCGCGGCGATGCCACAGGCAAATAGCCAGCCCGATCAATACCACCGGCACCGCCAGTGTCACCGATTGCCAGCGCACGCCGCTGAGGTTGCCCAACAACCAGAACATGATGCCCCGTGCCTGTTCGGAGCTGGCCGACTTGGTAATCAAGAAGGAAGTCAGGGCGTTGAACAGCTGCGAACCGGCGATGCCGGCCAGAATGATTTGCCCGCTGCCACTCACCGCACCCGTACTGCGCGCCAGCAAGGCGACCAGGGCAAACGCCGCAACCGCGCCAGCGAAGGCACCCATCGACAGAGAGATGGCTCCGGCACCGAGGCCGATGATCGACACCAGCACCGCGCCGGTCGAGGCTCCGGCAGAAATCCCCAGCAGATACGGATCGGCCAGCGGATTGCGCAGCAGTGATTGCAATACCACCCCGGAAATCGCCAATCCGGCGCCACAGGCGGCGGCAACCAGCGCGCGAGTCAGGCGGTAGTTCCAGACGATGCCTTCATCGATGGGGTCCAGCACGAAACCGGCGGCCCACAATTTGTTGGCCAGCACCTGAAATACCAGTGACAGACTGATCGGCGTTTCACCAATGGCAATGCCGGCCAGGATCGCGGCCAGCAACACCGGGATCACCCACGCTGCGTGCAGACAGACCCTGCGCAGAACCTGACCGCCGGTCACTGCTCTCATTGGCCCGGATCAACCTGATCAATGGCGCTGGCCAGTTCGTTGATGCCGTCAAACATGCGCACCGAAGCCTGCATGGCGTCGGCATCGAGAATCACGATGCGGTTGTGCTTCACCGCATCCATGTTTTTGGTCACCGGATCGGATTTGAGGAATTCCAGCTTTTTCTGAAAGTCGTCGGCGGGGAAGCGGCGGCGATCCATGCGTGCGATGACCAGCACCGTGGGGTTTGCCTTGGCGATGGTTTCCCAGCCGACGGTTGGCCATTCTTCATCGGACTCAATCACGTTACGCAGGCCGAGGGTGTTCATCATGAAATCCGGGACGCCTTTGCGACCGGCCACGTACGGGTCGATGTGCAGGTCGGCGCTGGAAAACCAGAACAGCGCCGAGGCATCGCTCAAATGCTTGGCCTTGACGCTGGCTTGAGCCTTGGTCAAACCGGCCCGCAGCTGGGCGCTCAACTCATCACCACGGTCCTGCACATCGAAGATTTGCGCCAATTGCGCGACGGTCTTGAATACTGATTCCACGGAGAACGGCTTAAGACGCGTGCCATCAGCACCGACCAGATTGTCTTTGCCTTCGCAGTCCGACGGCATGATGTAGGTCGGGATATTCAGCTCACTGAACTGCTCGCGCGTGGCGACAGCTCCTTGCGGGCCGACCATCCACTCAAACTGCACCGGCACCAGATCAGGCCGTTTGCCAATGACCGATTCGAAACTTGGCTCGTTATCGGCCAGGCGCGCAATACGTTCGTTCTGGGCCTTGAATTGCGGCAGCACCTCGTTGAACCACAATGAAGTGCCGACCACCTTGTCGGCCAGCCCGAGAGAGTAGAGGATTTCAGTGCCAGCCTGGCCGATGGTGACTGTTTTGCCGGGCGCTTGCTTGAAGGTCAGCGGCACGCCGCAGTTCTCGACCGTCAGCGGGTACTGCGTCGGACCGGCGGCCAGCGCCAGTGCAGAACATCCAAGGCTGGCAAACAGTACGGCAAGGCGAGGCAAAGTCATGAAAGGTTATCTCCATTCGAACGGATGTCCGGACGGCAGTGTGAGGGCAGGAAACACATCAGCCATCGCTGCTGACTGCGGCCTGGCCGGTCGAGCAGAGTCTGGCAGCAACGGCGATGAACCGATTCTGACGGATGTCCTCCCCGGACACCCCGCCGGTGGGTCAATTGCCAGGGCGCGTTTTCGTGCAGCCCTGATGTCGGCAGGTCTCCTGACTGACGCGTCATTGCCATGCTCCGGCCTTCCCGGGAGAACCCAGTGGCATCGGTGGAGCGGCTCAGCGTCTACAGTTGCGGGGGCAGTTCCGATTGATAACCCTGAGGCCATCACGGATTCCCTATTAATCCCGTTTGGGAACCGACGGGCGGCATGGTAATGGATATCAACCGCGACGGGGAAGTTTTCCCGGCGGTCAAGTTGCTGGCCTGAAGATTGCTGCCGGATTAACCGCTTGGTGAACCTTATGGGCCGATAGCCGGTCGATACATGCACGCTGGCTGAGTGCTCCGCTGACAAATCGGCGATGATGATACCCGGCCCGTATTATTTCTGGAGATTTCCCCCTGTGATATCGACTCAACGCACGGCCTGGCTCAAAGCCTGGGGTGCACATGCTTTTACCGCCACCGGCGTGGTCATTGCCTTCATGGCCACGATCGCGCTGTTCGAAGACCAGCCCAAGGCATGCCTGCTGTGGCTGGGTCTGGCATTGGTGGTGGATGGAGTCGATGGCTCCCTGGCGCGCAAATTCAATGTGCAGTCGGTGTTGCCGGGTTTTGATGGTTCAGTGCTCGATCTGGTCATTGATTACCTGACCTACGTGTTCATCCCGGCGCTGTTCATCTATCGCTACATCGACCTGCCGGATCACACCATGTTGCTCAGCACTGCGGTGATCCTGGTGTCCTCGCTGTTCTGCTTCTGCAACCTGGAAATGAAAAGCAAGGACAACTATTTTCAGGGCTTTCCTGCCGCCTGGAACGTGGTTGCGCTGTGCGTCTACATCATCTCACCAGCCTCCTGGGTAACGTTGCTGGCCGTCTTCGGTCTGGCGCTGCTGACCCTGACGCGGATGAAATTTCTCCACCCGTTCCGGGTGCGCCGCCTGATGCCACTGAACATCACCGTCACCACGATCTGGCTGGTGTGCAGCGCTCTGCTGGTGATCGACCACCCGGCGCAAAGCCCGACAGTGATGATCGTCTGGTCCGCGATGTCCGCCTACTTCCTGGGCATCTGCCTGTGGCGTACTTCCCTTGAATGGTTGGGCAAGTTGCGCGGCTGAGGCGCGGACCACCTTGTGGGACCGGATTTATCCGGGAAGGGGGCGGTGATATCGATGACGCCTTCGCGGGCAAGCCTCGCTCCAACGAGGCTCACCTAGCCACCGGTAGGAGGGGACTTGTCCCCGAAAGGCGGTAGCTCAGGCAACGTTAACCTTCCGGATTTTCATTGTCAGGACCAGCGCATTCGGGGACAAGTCCCCTCCTGCCTGATGTTCTATATTTGCTGCCTCTCGTATCGCACTTTCATCACCAGTCATCCAAAAAACCGAACTCATGCTTCGCTGCCATTTCCAATGCCGGTCATCCAATGATTCTGCGAGGGCATCATGAGCATACGACCTGTCGACACCCAAGCTGCGCAATCTCCGGGCCCCAACCCCAATCCGATGGAGTCCGATGACGAGGCGCGCCCGGACGATGATGTGCGCAACGCCGAGGATAACGAGGTGGAGCCGGATGATCCGGATATTGCGGGCGATGACAGCTCGGGTGCGCCGAGCTAAAACGGCGTGGTAGTCGGCCACGATAATCAGGCGTCGCCCGTTTATGTGGGCTGTGCTGGCTGGAGTCTTCCCCGGGAGCATGGGTCGGCGTTTGGCGATCAAGGCTCCCATTTGCAGCGTTACGCCTCGCGATTGCCTGCGGTGGAAATCAATAGCTCGTTCTATCGTCCTCATCGTCAGCAAACCTACGTACGCTGGGCTGAATCGGTTCCCGCTGGATTCCGCTTTGCGGTCAAGGTGCCGAAGCAGATCACTCACGAACAACGCCTGGTGGATTGCCGTGCGGCGCTGGATGAGTTCCTGGCGCAGTGCGGCGGCCTTGGTGAAAAACTCGGTTGCCTGCTGGTTCAATTGCCGCCGTCGTTAGCCTATGAACCGCAAACCGCGCAGATTTTCTTTCAAACCTTGCGCGAGCGTTTCCCCGGCCATGTCGTGCTCGAACCGCGCCACGCAAGCTGGCTGAGTGCGGAAGATTTACTGGTGGAACGGCGAATTGGCCGGGTCGCCGCTGATCCGTCGCCATTCTGCGGTGGCACGCTTCCCGCAGGCTGGCCGGGCATTCGTTATTGGCGCCTGCACGGTTCGCCACGGATTTACCACAGCACCTATGAGCGATCCCGGCTGCAAACATTGGCCAGCGACTTGCTCGCATCGCGGAAAAAAAATATCCCCAGTTGGTGCATTTTCGATAACACCGCCAGCGGTTTTGCCGTGGGCAATGCGCTGGAATTGCAGGCGCTGTTGTCCCGCTGATCCGCCCCGGACATTGTTTCCCGGCGTCGCACGTTTTAGTCTCTTGCCCACGTCTCAAAACAGCACGGGAGCCGCCATGTCCTGGTCAGCCAAGCAGTATTCAATTTTCGAGCAACAGCGTACGCGCCCAGTGATTGATCTGGTCGCGGCGATCCCGACGCAGAATGTCCAGTCGGCAGTGGACTTGGGCTGCGGCCCCGGCAATTCGACAGAAGTGCTTGCAGAACGTTATCCGGCTGCACGAGTGACCGGCCTGGACAGTTCGGAAAACATGCTGATCGATGCGCGTCAGCGTCTGCCGGCCTTGAGCTTCGAACTGGCCGACATCGCTACGTGGAATCCCGCGCAACCACTGGACGTGATTCTGGCCAACGCTTCGCTGCAATGGGTGGCGGATCATGCCGCGCTGTATCCGCGCCTGGTCAGCAAACTCACGCCCGGTGGCAGCCTGGCGGTGCAGACGCCGGATAACCTGCAGGAACCGGCGCATCGTCTAGCCCGTGAGGTAGCCGCGGACGGTCCATGGGCGAGCAAAATTGCGGCCGTCAAACATCCCGATCGCCACGACGCGAGCTTTTATTACGCACTGCTCAAGGGCCATTGCAGTTCGGTAGACGTGTGGCGCACCACCTATTTTCATCCGCTGGAAGGTGGTCATGCGGCGGTGGTCGAATGGTTCAAGGGTTCGGCACTGCGACCTTATCTTGAACCGCTGGATGAAACACAGAAGCAGGCGTTCCTCGAACGCTATCTCGCCGCAATCAGCGAAGCCTATCCGGCACTGGAAGATGGCACGGTGTTGTTGCCGTTTCCCCGGCTGTTTGTAGTGGCCACCCGTTAAACGATCAAGCTGTTCGACAAGCGGACAATAATCGGCCACGCGCCGTCTGTATCGAGGGTTCCCAACGGGTCGGGCAGAAATGCCTGGCCCGTTTTTGCTTGCGCTGAGAAATCCCCATCAAAAAAAGATTGAGTTATCACAATAAATGTTATTAATTTAACAAAATATAAACGCAAAAAGGTTTTCTCCCGCTGTGGAGGGCCCGATATATCAAGGTGAATACAATGAATAAGATCGCGGTCATCGGCAGCAATATGGTGGATTTGATCACCTACATCGACCGGATGCCTCGCCAGGGCGAAACCCTTGAAGCGCCTGGTTTTGCCATGGGCTGCGGCGGCAAGGGCGCCAATCAGGCGGTGGCGGCGGCCAAGCTTGGCGCTGACGTGCTGATGCTCAGCAAGGTCGGCGACGATGTGTTTGCCGATAACACCCTGGCCAATTTCCAGCGTTTCGGCATCGATACCCAATTCGTCAACCGGGTTCCCGGTGTCTCCAGCGGCGTGGCGCCGATCTTCGTCCAGAGCGATTCCCACAACAGCATCCTGATCGTCAAAGGTGCCAACGCCCATCTCAAACCGGCGGACATCGATGCCGCACAGGCGGCGTTGCGTGATTGCGCGCTGATCGTGGTGCAGCTGGAAATCGATTTGGCGACCGTCTACTACGCCATCGAATTCGGCAAGCGCAACGGCATCCCGGTATTGCTCAACCCGGCGCCAGCCGTGGCCGGGCTCAGCCCTGCACATCTGGCGCAGCTGGATTTCCTGATCCCCAATGAAAGCGAACTGGCCCTGATCAGCGGCTTGACCGTGGACTCGCCGGAGTCGGCGGCCGTCGCTGCACGTCAACTGGCTGCCGAAGGCATTCGCCACGTCATAGTCACTCTGGGTGAACAAGGCGCGTTGTACGTGGGCGAGGAGGGCGAGTTCCGCGTCGATGGCCTGAGCGTGGCTGCCCGCGACACCACGGGCGCTGGCGATGCATTCATTGGCTGCTTCGCGCGGAACTGGACCCAGGACCGCGACATCCGCCGCGCCATGACCCAGGCCGTGGCCTATTCCGCCTGCTCGGTCACCGGTTTGGGGACGCAGACTTCCTATCCCGATGCCGAAGCCTTTGCCGCGTTCCTGAAAACTGTTTGATCGCCGTCGCCGTCGCCAGGCCTTGAGCCTGGCAGCGCATTTCCCAACGTCACTCCGGAGAACAATAATGACTAAGCCTCCGCTTCAACAAACCGCCGATGGGTTTTACCTCAATCGCACGCCGTGGTTTGCCTTCCTGCTGTTGTGCAGCATCTTCGCGCTATGGGCGGCCGCAGCGAGCATGAACGACGTGCTCATCGCGCACTTCAAGAAAGCCTTCCTGCTCAGCGATTTCCAGACCGCGTTTGTGCAGTCGGCGTTTTATCTGGGCTATTTCTTTGTCGCCATTCCGGCGGCGATGGCGGTGCGGCGGTTCAGCTACAAAACCACGATTCTCATTGGCTTGATGTTGTACATGCTGGGCTGTCTGCTGTTTTTTCCGGCGGCCTCGACGGCCAAGTACGGCATGTTCCTGATGGCGCTGTTTGTCATCGCAGCGGGCCTGGCGTTTCTGGAAACTGCCTGCAACACCTACTCGACGCTGATGGGGCCGCGTGAAACCGGCACTCGGCGCCTGAATATCTCGCAGACTTTCCACCCGTTCGGCGCCATGGCCGGGGTCTATGTCGGCAGTTTCGTGATGTTCAAGGACACCGACGCGACTCACGAGCAACTGACCCAGATGAGCGCCAGCGACGCGGCGATCCAGCAGTTGCAGATGATCCAGTCGACCCTGCTGCCGTACAAATGGATGATCGCGGTACTGATCCTGATGTTCATCCTGATTGCCATCACGCGTTTCCCAGCCTGCAAAGGCAACGCCAAGGCGGACGTCAAAACCTCCAGCATTGGCCAAAGCCTGTCGCGCCTGCGCCGCAATCCGCGTTTTGTCTTCGGCGTGCTGGCGCAGTTTCTGTACGTGGGGGCGCAAGTGGGCGTGTGGAGTTTCACCATTCGCCTGGCCATGCAGATGGGCGGGATGAATGAGCGCAGCGCTTCGTGGTTTCTGCTGACGACCTTTGCCGCTTATTTCGTGGGCAAGATGATTGCCAATCTGCTGATGCGCAAAATGCGTCCGGCCACGGTTCTGGCGCTGTATGGCGTGCTGACCATTCTGCTGTTGGCCTACACGATTCTGGTGCCGAACATTTCTGCGGTTTACGCGGCGGTGGGCGTGAGTATTTTCCTCGGCCCGTGCTGGCCGACCATTTATGGCCTGACCATCGACGGTTTGGGCGAAGACACCAGCGTCGGCGGCTCGCTGCTGGTCATGAGCATTGTCGGTGGCGGCGTGATTCCGATCTTCCAGGGTCTGCTGTCCGATTACACCGGCGGCAACATGCAAATCGCCTACAGCATTCCATTGTTGTGCTTCGTGGTGATCGTGCTCTACGCGGTGCGCTGCATGCGCCAGGGCAATACTGAACAAGTGTCGGCAGGCGTGGTGACCGCATCATGAATCCGACCCGAGTTGCATTGTGTCCTGCGCAGTTCGCGGGCGCGGAAAAGCTCCTGCTGGAATCCGCTGATTTTCGGGTCAGCGCCTGGACGTACCCGTCCGGCGTGCTGGCGCTGGCGCTGGAAAACCAGCGCGGTCGGCTGGTGGTGCTGCCTTATCAAGGGCAAATGATCTGGTCGGCAGTATTCGATGGCTGCGACCTGACCATGCGTAACATGTTCAGCCAGCCGCGCCCGAGCCCGACCGTGATCGACACTTACGGTTGCTTCATGTTTCACAGCGGCTTGCTGCGCAATGGCTGTCCCGGCCCGGAAGATGATCATCCGCTGCACGGCGAAATGCCCTGCGCCGCCATGGAGAACGCCTGGCTGGAAATCGGTGAGGACGGCGAGGGCGCGTATCTGCGCCTGGGCGGCGACTACGAATACGTGCAGGGCTTTGGTGATCATTATCAGGCGCGGCCCAGTGTCACGCTGCGCCCCGATTCGGCGCTGTTCGATATCGGCATGCAGGTGACCAATCTGGCTGGCAAGCCCATGGAACTGATGTACATGGCGCATATGAATTACGCCTATGTGCCCGGCGGCCGATTTGTCGAACCGCTGGGTGTCGAGCGTATCCGGGTGCGCAGCAGCGTTCCCGCCCATGTTCGGCCGACGCCGCAGTGGAGTGCGTATATGGAGGAGCTGACGCAGGATCCATCACGGCTGCAAATCCTGGACACGCCTGAGCTGTACGACCCGGAAATCGTCTGTTTCTTCGACAATGTGCGCGCTGACGGCGACGGTAACGCGCACTTCCTGCTCGAACACCCGCAGGGTCCGGCGTTCTACACCCGCTACCGGCCGGATCAATTCGACCACGCGGCACGCTGGATTCTGCACAACCCTGATCAACAGGTTGCGGCGTTTATCCTGCCGGCAACCTGCGAGCCGGAGGGTTATCGCGCCGAATCAGTCAAGGGCAATGTACGGTCGCTGGCGGCGGGCGAGAGTGCGCAGTTCAGTGTGACGACCGGGTATTTGTCGGCTGCTGAACGGCAGGCTATCGCGCGAAAACTGTTGTAAGGCCTGGATCAGAGCACCAGTTGGGCGCCGTTGGCCTCAATCAATTCGCGATAGCGGCGGGGCAGCTTCTTGTCGGTGACCACCACTTGAAAGTCCTCCAGTTTGGCGAAGTGCGCAGTGCGCACGGCGTCGAACTTGGAGTGATCGGCCAACAGCATGCAGTGCCGGGCCTGACGCAGGACCTTTTGCTTGACCTCGACTTCATTGAAGTTGAAGCAGGTGACGCCGAATTCATGGCTGACTCCCGCTGCCGAAACAAACGCCCAGCTCAGGCGCACGCCATCGAGAATGCCGGTTTCGGCGCGATTCTCGAAGATCTGGTTCTTGCGATGGAAGGTGCCGCCGCAGAGCACGATGGTGCAATTGGGTTTTTGCTGGAGCTTGAGCAACACATTGAGCGAGTTGCACACCGCCGTGAACTCAAGCTCGTCAGGAATAAAATCGACCACGAAAGGAATGGTGGTGCCGCAATCGAAAAACACCGTATCGCCGGGCTTGATGAACGCGGCGGCCAGCTTGCCGATGCGGCGTTTTTCCTCGACGTGCCGGGTGTCCTGTTCGGTGACCCGGTAATCGGCAGCTTCATTGCCATCGAAGGCCAGGGTGATGTGGCCGCCGAGCAAATGAAATTTGTCCGGATGGCGACCCAGATCCCGGCGCAGGGTCATTTCCGAGACGTCCAGCAAGGCGGCCATTTCCCGGAGGTGGATGGCCTTCTGGTCCTGCAGGGCTCGTTGAATGAATTTGATGCGTTCGGATTTTTTACTGTCCACGGGCATTCCGGTAATGAAAGTTTGTTGTTGTAAAACTAACACTAATTGTGACTAAAATAACTTCACGTGCTGATTTGAAAGCGCACTCTGACAGGAATCCTCTGATGATCAAACTCGAACCCGCTGCATTGGCCAAGTATATCGACCATACCTTGCTGGCCGCCGATGCCTCCAGAGAGCAAATCGCCACGTTGTGTCAGGAAGCCAAGGATCATGGCTTTTATTCAGTCTGTGTCAATTCCGGGCAGGTGCCGTATGCGGCGCAGCTGCTGGCCGGCGCAAGCGTCAAAGTCTGTGCGGTGGTGGGTTTTCCGCTGGGCGCAGGCTTGAGTGATACCAAAGCTTTCGAAGCGCAGCGGGCAATTGCCGCCGGTGCCGGGGAAATCGACATGGTGCTGAACATCGGCGCCTTGAAAGATGGGCTGTTCGAGGTGGTGCGTGACGATATTGCCCTGGTCAAAAAAACCTGCGGTACCGTGCCGTTGAAAGTGATCCTGGAAACCTGCCTGCTCGACGAAGCGCAAAAGATCCGCGCCTGCGAGATTTCCCGCGAGCTGAATGTCGCCTTCGTCAAAACTTCAACGGGTTTCAGCCGCAGCGGCGCGACCCTGGAAGACGTCGCCTTGATGCGCAAAGTGGTCGGCGATGCGGTCGAGGTCAAAGCCTCTGGCGGTGTTCGCGACTACGCCACCGCCGTGGCCATGATCGAAGCGGGCGCGACGCGCCTGGGCACCAGCTCGGGCATCGCCATTGTCAGCGGCGCCCAGGCGGCGGGCACCGGTTACTGATGGCTGGTTTTGCTCGCGCAGCAGTCTGCTTTATCCGTGGCGTTGTCTTCATAACGGTCGTGTAGACGCATCCAGTCCATGATTTGCACCTCATTCCGGCCTTTGGGAGTGAGGTCCAGATAGTTGTAGGCACCCACCAGGATGTCCAGGCCTCGGGCGTAGGTTGAGTAAGTGTGGAAAACTTCGCCCGCCGGGTTTTTATAAAAAACGCTCAGGCCGGGCATTTCCTCGAAGGGTTCGGTGGACGGCTCGTAATTGTAGGTGACGCTGCCGTCGGCGATCTGTTCGGCGATGGCGGATACGCCAAAGTCATAATTGAAGTCAGTGCCCGCCGATGAAACCCACTTCAATCGCCAGCCCATGCGTTGCTTGAATGCCTGAAATTGCTGCCATGGCGCATGGGAAACAGCGACGAGGCTGATGTCGTGGTGCGCGAGATGCAAATTCGCGCCGTCCATGTGATCGGTCAGGAATGAGCAGCCCGGGCAGCCTTCCTCCCAATCCTTGCCAAACATGAAGTGATAAACGATCAACTGGCTGTTTTTGCCGAACAACTCGCTGAGGCTTTGTTGGCCGTTCGGACCTTCAAAGCTGTAGGGTTTGTCGATCCTGACCCAGGGCAGGGCGCGGCGCTCGGCGCTGAGTTGATCGCGTTGGCGGGTGAAGGCTTTCTCGTGTAGCAGATGCTGTTTGCGCGCCGTCAGCCACTCTTGGCGGGAGACGACCGGGTGTGTGTCGAGTTCGTGTGGGGCGACTGGATAAGTGGCCATGCGAGTACTCCTCGTGGTTGTTCATTCAATGGGGTGCGGCTCTGGATAGTCGAATGACCCGTCTGCGAATCGACAGTTTTAAACCAGCGCTACAGTGAACAAGCTTTTTGGGATTCGCTCGGCTTGTGCGATGATTCCCGACTTTGTGTGGGATGGCATTTAGGCTGGCGTAGGAAAATTCCACTCATGCCGTGGAATCGCCACCAGCCCACCAATCATCTGTGGAACCAGACCATGAACTTCTTCAAAAGAGCGCTGTTGGACAGAAAGCTGAAGAAAGCGCTTTCGAAGAACAAGTGTCGTCTGGACAGCGGGATCAAAGGCCTGCGGCGCGAAACCGAACTGACGCTGGAACATGGCGTGAAGCTGCATCAGATCAAGATTCTGTCCCGCAAGCTGACCATCGGCGCCTACACCGATATTGTCAGTGGCTCCGAGCTGCATGACGTGTCCAGTATCGGGCGCTACTGCTCAATCGCCAAAAACGTGACCATCGGCCAGGACCGTAAATCCCATCCTCTGAGCTGGCTGACGTCCCATAGCGGGCTGGTCGGCCTGCGCCAGCAGCTGGGCGGCATTGCGCCGCATCACGAAGGCGTGAAGCAAACCTCTATCGGTCATGATGTGTGGATCGGCATGGATGTGCTGATTCTGGAAGGCGTGACCATCGGCACCGGCGCAGTGATCGGCGCACAATCGCTGGTCAACAAGGACATTCCGCCCTATGCCATCGCCGTCGGCTCACCGGCCCAGGTGGTGCGTTATCGCTTTGATCAGGGCATCATCGACGGCTTGCTGGCCAGCCAGTGGTGGAACCTGCCGGCGCAGCAATTGGCCGGGCTGCCGATCGAAGACCCGCAGCAATTGCTCGAACAACTGAACGGCAGCGTCGCGCCGGCCAGTCATCCGGGGCAGGTGGTGGTACGCAGCAAACCGTTCACTGTGAGCCATATCGACCCACAGTAATCAGCCTGGCGAAGGTTTTGCAGCCTCGGCATCCGCCGGGGATTTCGCGGCATGGGTCGGCGCCTGGTCGGCTCTGAACAACGCCTGAATCGCCTGCCCGTACGCTTGTCGTCCCAGGCTCATGCTGTTGTTATGCGAACCGCCCGGTACCAGCAGCAATTTCTTCGGCTCCTGAGCCGCCGCGAAAAGCTCCTCACTGAAACGCGATGGCACGTAGCGATCCTCGGTGCCGTGCACGATCAGCAACGGCATGTGGATATCGGCGATCTTGTCGATGGAGTCGAATTTCTGCGACAGCAACCAGCGCACCGGCAACGAAGTATTGGCCACTGCGGTGGCGACATCCGCCAGCGTGGTGAAAGTGGATTCGATAATCAGCCCCCGGGCTTGCGCAGGCTCCTTGCCGTTGTCAGTGTCGCGGCCCAGCTCTGCGGCCAGATCCACCGCCACGGCGCCGCCCAACGAGTGGCCGTAGATAAGCCGTTGGCGCGGGTCCGGTTGCAGCAGTTTCAGACGTTCCCAGGCGACGCGTGCGTCTTCATAAACCGTGGCTTCGGAGGGCAATCGCCCCTGGCTCTGGCCGAAACCGCGATAGTCGATGGCCAGCACCGAAAAGCCCAGGGCGCGCAGTTGCTCGATGCGAAACAGCTGACCGGTGAGGTTCCAGCGCGAGCCATGCAGATACAGCACCGCTGGCGCGTCCTTGCGATTGGCCGGCCACCACCAGGCGTGAATGTTTTGCGCGACGCCGAAGTCCGGTGCCTTGAGCTCGAACTCCTGCACCCCGGCGGGTAGCCCGCTGTACCAACTGGCAGTGCCCGGTTCGATACGAAACACCAGTTCACGCTCGGTATGCTGCAATACCGCACAACCCACCGGCAGACCAACGATCAGCAGGGCCATGCAGGACCAGGCGAACCAGCGCGCCTTGAATCAGGCATGGAAACAGTTCCCCAACGAAATGGCCAAATGCCGACTGTAACGACGTTGTCATGATACCGATTAACCGGTTGGTTACAGAATATTGCAAATCCCAACGGGGTAATCCGAATCTCCTCACAACCGAAAATTATCCCTGATCAACCGGATCAATACTTCACAGGCTGCGCTGGGCGTGCCGGGGGCTTTGACCAGTTGCAGTTCGTGCCGCGGCAAGGTCGGCAGGCCATCGTCTTCCGTCAGGATGCGCATATGCGGACTGACCCGATGGCGGTCGATGATGCCAATCACCAGACCGGCGCAGATGGTGGCTTCGAGCGCGCTGGTGCCGGCGCTCATCACCATCGTGCGCCACGGCCGACCTATTCGGGTCAGCGCATCCAGCGCCACGGCGCGATAGGGGCAACCATCACCGTGCAAGGCCAGAGGCAGCGGTTTGTCGGGGTCCGCCTGATAACTGTGGGAAGCGACCCAGACCGGCTCGGTGGTGCCAAAGCGAAATAACGGCGGTTCGCCTGCGTTCCGGGTGTCCAGCAGCTCAACCACCAGTGCCAGGTCCATCTCCCCGCGTTGCAATCGGTTATGCAGGCGGCCGCTGGAGGCTGTTTCAACCTCCAGCTCAATCCCCGGGAAACCTTCGGACAACGGCGTTAACGTAGTTTGCAGTAACGCGCCGGCATATTCTTCGGAAATCCCCAGCCTTACCCGGCCACTGACCGACAGTTCGTTGTAACCAGCCAGCATTCGGTCGTGCATCTGCAGCAGTTCCGCACTCTGCAAGGCAAAGCGGCGTCCCAGTGGCGTCAGTGTGACGGTCTGATTGTCGCGCTCCAGCAAGCGCCCGCCGGTGATGGCTTCAAGACGCCGAATATGCAGGCTGACCGCTGACGGGCTGCGATTGAGAAAGGTCGCGGCAGCGAGGAACTGTTCGAAGCGTACCACCGCCTGAAAGGTGCGCAGCAGGTCGATATCCAGAGTGCTTTGCATGGTTCATAAATCCTGCATCAGTGATGCTTATCATCTCGTTTGATTGAATCACCCTGCCATACATATCATCAGGTTCATGTGATGGAAAGGGGGAAGAGCAGATGGAAGCGCAAGGCAGGGGAATCAAAGGAGATGTGTCCGGCACGGCTTGCTGTTCAGCTCCAGCGACGCCTTCGGGGATAAATCCCCGCCTACGCAAGTTCACTGCGGCACAAATGATCAGCGCACTGCTGCTCAGCGCCATGGTGCTCAGCTGGAGTTCCGGGTTTATCGGCTATCGGTATGTGTCGGAGCACAGCGGCGTGATGCTCGCCACGTTCTGGCGGTTCGTACTCGCGGCGGCGCTATTGCTGCCGTTGGTGTGGCGGCAGCTGGGCGAACTGAGTTGGCGCAACTGGGCAGACCAGGGTGTGGTGGGTTTGCTGGGCATCGCCGGGTACATCGGGCCCATCGCCGCCTCCATCGCCCTGGGCGTGGCGCCGGGCACCAGTTCGCTGATCGCCAATTTGCTGCCATTGAGCATCGTCCTGCTGGCGGGTTTCGTTCCAGGTCAGGCGACGCGCGGCTGGCAGTGGCTGGGCATCGGCCTGTGCCTGATCGGCATGCTGATTGCCAGCGGCAGCAGTCTGGAATTTTCCCGGGCGTCGATCTGGGCGTACTCGCTGCCGCTGCTCGGCGTAGCGTCACTGGCGCTGGCGACCATTTATCAGAAACAGTCGCGTCACCCACCACTTCCGGGGCTGGTGGGCCTGTTTATTCAGGTCTGCGCGATATTGCCGGTATTTGCCCTGCTGGCCTTGCACGAAGGCAGCCTGCGTCCGGTGCTGGCCAGCGGCTTTGGTTTTGGTGTGCTCTGGCTGGTGGTGTTCGGGACGTTGGGCGGCTACGGTTTTTACTGGTTGTGTCTGCGCCGCTTCACCCTGCAAAGCGTCAGTGGTGCGTTGTTCCTGACGCCGCCGGTGACCATGCTCTGGGCGTATCTGCAATTCGGCGATCCGCTGGCCGTCAGCGCGCTGGTTGGCGTAGCGCTGACGTTGGCGGGCCTGCCGTTCCTCAAGCGTGCGCAGCCGTAGCGCCAGGCGCCTCCGCCTCTGGCATTAGCGTCGCGATCAAGGCGCGAACGGTGCCGGGCAGGGCGTCCAGTTCGCGAACCAGAATGCTCCGCTCGCGAATCGCCCAGGGTTCATCCAGTTGCACCGTCACCAGGTTCATGGTGCGGCTGTGGCGCATCGCAGCGGACTCGGGAATGATGCCGATGCCGACACCCGCTTCAACCATGCGGCAGATCGCCTCGAAGCTCGACACCTGAATCCGCAGCGACAGGTGCTGACCGAGGCGCTCGACGTGATCGCGCAAGAAACTCAGCAACGTGCTGCCTTCGTGCAGGCCGATATGCTGGAAAGCCAGCGTCTGCTTGAGGGTCACCGGGCTTTGGTTGGCCAGAGCGTGGCCCTCCGGCACCGCCAGCACCAGGCGATCCGTGCTGAAGTGCATCACCTGCAGGCCCGCCGCTTCCACCGGTCCGGCAATGATCCCCATGTCAGTGCTGCCATCCAGCACGCCGCGCACGATGTCCCGGGACAGGCGCTCTTGCAGGTCGACGGTGACGCCGGGCCGTTGCGCGAGAAAACCGGCCAGTACTTCCGGAAGAAACTCCGTGACGGCCGTGGTGTTGGCAAAGATGCGAATGTGCCCGGCCGAATCAGTGCCGTAGCTGGTGAACTCGCTTTTCAGGTATTCCACCTGACGCATGATCAGCCGCGCGTGCTTGAGCAGCCGTTGGCCGGCCGGGGTCAGTTCCACGCCACGGCTGTCTCGATACAGCAGGCGGGTATCGAATTGGCTTTCCAGCGCTTTGATCCGCGCACTGGCTGCGGCGGGCGACAGAAAGGCGCGGCGTGCGCCCTGGGTCAGGCTCGGGGATTCGCCGATGTGAATGAAGAGGCGTAGATCGGCCAGGTCGAAATGCATGGGTCGCGTCCGGTGAAAGTTATTGGAATTATGGCTGTCAGCAGTGTTCAGCAAATATGAACGCGGCCTTACGCAAATGCAAATTCACAGAATGCCCAGCGCCTTGCATGATTCCGGCATAACAACAAATGCTAAGGGGTTACCCGCATGAGCGCTGCACAGTCGCCGAAGGATTTCACTGCCTGGCTTGGACGCACTGAAGAGGCTCACGACCATCTGAGCCGCAATCTGATCAAACGCATCGCCGCCACGTTCGGTGAAGCCACGCCAGACGATGGCGATGCGCTGCCGCCTCTGTGGCAGTGGTGTTTTTTTCAGGAACCGGTTGAAGAGTCGCTGCTGGGCACCGATGGACATCCAGCACGCGGCGGCTTTCTGCCCCCAGCGGACAACCGCAATCGCATGTGGGCCGGTGGTCGCGTCGAGTTCATCGAAGCGCTGAAAGTCGGCGCCGATGCCCACCGTTTGTCCACCATCACCCATATCGAAGAAAAGCACGGTCGCACCGGCGCCTTGCTGTTCGTCACCGTTCGACATGATTACTCACAAAACGGCCAGCTGTGCATTCGCGAAGAGCAGGACATTGTCTACCGCGAGCCGAATCCGCCGAAGTTGCACAGTGGCGACGCGGCCGAAAGCGGTGAGTGGAACGAAGTCGTGACGCCGACGCCGACTCTGCTGTTTCGTTATTCGGCGGTGACCTTCAATGGCCATCGTATCCATTACGACCATCCGTATGTCACCGCCACCGAAGGTTATCCGGGCCTTGTCGTGCATGGGCCGATGATCGCCACGCTGAACCTGCGCGGTTTCTGTCGCGCCCATCCCGAGACGCGTGTGCGGCATTTCGCCTATCGCGGCGTGCGTCCGTTGAATGTGCCAACGCCCTTCACGGTCAGCGGCCGCGTCACTGAGCCTGGCAAGGCGCAGCTGTGGGCCGGCAACCTCGACGGTGTCGCGCAAAGTGCCGAAGTGCTGTTCGACTGAACCCCTCACTCATTAGCCAGACCGTGCCGGTGCTGTTGGCGCGCGAACTCAAGAGAGCAGATTGATGAACCCCAATGACAATGAAGACTTCAATGCCATCCGCGAAGGCGTGCGTGCCTTGTGTGCTGAATTCGACGCGGCGTACTGGCGCAAGATCGATGAAGAAAAAGGCTTCCCGGAAAGCTTCGTCAAGGCCCTGACCGACGCGGGCTGGCTGTCGGCAATGATCCCCACCGAATACGGCGGCTCGGGCCTGGGCCTGGCTGAGGCTTCGATCATTCTCGAAGAGGTGAACCGTTGCGGCGGCAACTCCGGCACGGTTCACGGCCAGATGTACAACATGTTTACCCTGTTGCGTCACGGCAGCGATGCGCAGAAAAGCTATTACCTGCCCAAACTGGCCAGCGGCGAGTTGCGCCTGCAGTCCATGGGCGTCACCGAACCGACCACCGGCACCGACACCACCAAGATCAAGACCACCGCCATCAAGCAGGGCGACAAGTATGTGATCAACGGCCAGAAAGTCTGGATCTCCCGGGTCCAGCATTCGGACCTGATGATCCTGCTGGCGCGCACAACGCCATTGGCCGAGGTTAAGAAGAAGTCCGAAGGTATGTCGATTTTCCTCGTCGACCTGCGTGACGCCATCGGCAACGGCCTGACCGTGCAGCCCATCGCCAACATGGTCAACCACGAAACCAATGAGCTGTTTTTCGACAACCTCGAACTGCCGCTGGACAGCCTGATCGGCGAAGAAGGCAAGGGCTTTCGGTACATCCTCGATGGCCTGAACGCCGAGCGCACGCTGATCGCGGCCGAATGTATTGGCGACGGTCGCTGGTTCGTCGAGAAAGCCAGTGCTTATGCCCGCGACCGGGTGGTGTTCGGGCGGCCCATCGGCCAGAACCAGGGCGTGCAATTCCCGATTGCCGAAGCGCATATCGAAATCGAAGCCGCCGACCTGATGCGCTGGCGTGCTTGCGAAGAATACGACAGCGGCAAGAACGCCGGGGCCAGCGCCAACATGGCGAAATACCTGGCGGCCAAGGCGTCCTGGGAAGCGGCCAACGCCTGCCTGCAAACCCACGGCGGCTTCGGCTTTGCCTGCGAATACGATGTGGAGCGCAAGTTCCGCGAGACCCGCCTGTACCAGGTCGCGCCGATCTCCACCAACCTGATTCTTTCCTACGTCGCCGAGCATTTGCTCGAACTGCCGCGCAGCTTCTGAGGAGCGGAACATGAGCCATACCCAAGACTTGGCGGCGTTTCTGGCCGACCTCGAATACTCGCAGATTCCCGACTCGGTGCTGGACCGCACCGAGGACTTGTTCCTCGACTGGGTCGGTTCCGCGCTGGCCAGCCAGGGTTCGCGCCCGATCCCGTTGTTCGAGCGTTACGCCGCGAAAATGGGCCCCGCCGAGGGGCCGGCGAAAATCCTCGTCAATGGCAAAAGCAGCTCGGCGTATTTCGCCGCACTGGTCAACGGTGCGTCTTCGCACCTGGTCGAGCAGGACGATCTGCACAACAGCTCAGTGCTGCACCCAGCCACGGTGGTATTCCCGGCCGTGCTGGCAGCCGCTCAGGATCGCGGCAAATCCGGCAAGGATCTGCTGCTGGCATCGGTGGCCGGTTATGAAGCCGGAATTCGCATCGGCGAATTCATGGGCCGCTCCCACTACCGCATCTTTCACACCACCGCGACGGTCGGCACCCTGGCGGCCGCCGTCGGCGTGGGTAAATTGCTGGGTTTCGACAAGGAGCAGTTCATCAACCTGCTGGGCAACGCCGGCACTCAGGCGGCGGGTTTGTGGGAATTCCTGCGCGACGCCGCTGACTCCAAACAATTGCACACCGCCAAAGCCGCTGCTGATGGTTTGCTCGCGGCGTACATGACCGAAGACGGTCTGACGGGCGCACGCAATATTCTCGAAGGCGATCAGGGCATGGCTGCCGGGATGTCCAGCGACGCTGATCCGAGCAAATTGTCCGATCGCCTGGGCAGCCGTTGGGCGTTGGTCGAGACCTCGTTCAAATTCCACGCTTCCTGCCGTCACACCCATCCTGCCGCCGACGCCTTGCTGGATTTGATGCAACGCGAAGGCTTGAGCCACGAGCAAATTGCCAAAGTGGTGACGCGGGTGCATCAAGGTGCAATCGATGTGCTGGGGCGAGTTGTCGTACCGACCACGGTGCATCAGGCGAAGTTTTCCATGGGCGCGGTGCTGGGTTTGATCGCTGTGCATGGCAAGGCACAACTGATCGAATTCCAGCAGCACGCCTTGACCGACGCGGCTGTGGCGGGGTTCCGCGAGAAAGTCAGCATGGAGCTGGATGAGGAGGTCGATCAGGCCTATCCGGCGCGCTGGCTGGGCCGCGTGATTGTCACCACCATCGACGGGCGCACGCTGAGCGGCGCCATCGACGAACCCAAGGGTGATCCGGGCAATACCTTGTCGCGGCCTGAGCTGGAAGACAAATTCCAGCGCTTGCTGGCGTTCTCCGGCGCACGCACGCCTGAACAAGGTAACGCGTTGATCGACAAGGTCTGGGGTTTGCGGGATGCGCAGACGTTAACCGATTTGATTTAAAGCTCCCGGTGACCTGTAGGAGCCAGCTTGTTGGCGAAGCGATGTGCCCGGTGCACAGCTTCGCGAGCAAGCTCGCTCCCACACAAGTTCGCTCCTGCAGGGTTACCGTGACATCAAGGTGAACCAACATGAATCAACAAAACCCCCGTCCTCTGGACGGCATCACCGTCGTCAGCCTGGAACACGCCATTGCCGCGCCGTTCTGCACCCGGCAACTCGCCGACATGGGCGCCCGTGTGGTGAAGATCGAGCGTCCCGGCAGCGGCGATTTCGCCCGCGGCTACGACCAGCGCGTCGACGGCCTGGCCTCGCATTTCGTCTGGACCAATCGCTCCAAGGAAAGCCTGACCCTGGACCTCAAACACGATGAAGCCGGGGATATTCTCGAATCGCTGTTGGGCAAGGCTGACGTGCTGGTCCAGAACCTCGCGCCCGGCGCCGCCGCACGTATGGGCCTGTCGTTCGAGGCGCTGCATGCGCGTTTCCCGAAACTGATCGTTTGCGATATTTCCGGCTACGGCGAAGGCGGCCCTTATGAAAAGAAGAAAGCCTACGACCTGTTGATTCAGAGCGAGGGCGGATTCCTGTCGGTGACCGGCGGGCCGGGTGAAGAGCAAATGGCCAAGGCCGGTTGCTCCATCGCCGACATTGCCGCTGGCATGTACGCCTACACCGGGATTCTTTCCGCGCTGTTGCTGCGCGGCAAAACCGGGGTCGGCAGTCGCATTGACGTCAGCATGCTGGAAAGCCTGGTGGAGTGGATGGGCTATCCAATGTATTACGCCTACAACGGCGCGCCGCCGCCGCCGCGAGCCGGGGCCTCGCACTCGACGATTTATCCCTACGGTCCGTTCCCGACCAAGGGCGGCGGCACGGTCATGCTCGGTTTGCAGAACGAGCGCGAGTGGGCGCTGTTCTGCGAGAAAGTTCTGCTTGATAGCGCCTTGATCACCGACGAACGCTTCTCGGCCAACTTCAAGCGCTCGGAAAACCGCGAGGTGCTGCGGCAGATCATCGTCGACGGCTTCTCGCAACTGAGCGTTGATGAAGTGGTCGCACGGCTCGAAGACGCGCAAATCGCCAACGCCCGGGTCAATGATATGCAAGGCGTCTGGAACCACCCGCAGCTGAAAGCGAGGGACGGCTGGCGCGAAGTCGACAGCCCGGCTGGCAAGCTGCCGTCGCTGCTGCCGCCGGGCCGCAACGCCGCTTTTACCCCGCGCATGGACGCGGTGCCAGGGCTGGGCCAGCACACCGCGAGCATTCTCGATGAACTGGGATTGTCGACGGCGGATCACGCGCGGTTGTCGGCGGCGGGGGTGGTGTAGGAGGGAACCTGTTCGCGAGACGGCGTATCTGCGCGCACCGCATCAGGCTTTTCGCCAACACGTTGGCTCCTACACAGTCTGTACACGTCACGAATTTACTGATGAGGAACACCACCATGACTCAACCCATCGTCCGTTCCGCACTTTTTGTGCCCGGCAGTCGACCCGAGCGGTTTGCCAAGGCGTTGGCTGCCGGTGCCGACGCGGTGATCGTCGATTTTGAAGACGCCGTCGAAGAACCGCTCAAGCGTCAGGCGCGAGATAACCTGGCGGCGTTTCTTGCCACCCATCCCGAGGCCGCGGTATGGGTGCGGGTCAATGCACCTGAACACGCCGAGCATGGCGCTGATCTGCGGTTTTGCGCTGAACAGCCTGGCGTGGCCGGCGTGCTGTTGCCCAAAGTGGAAACCGCTGCACAGGTTGCTGCGGTGTGGCAGGGCGGCAAGCCGATCTGGCCAATCATCGAGAGCGCCAGAGGTTTGCTGGCCGTTGCGCAGATCGCCCAATGCCCGGGTGTTGAGCGGTTATCATTTGGCGGCCTGGACCTGGCGCTGGACTTGAACTTGAATAATGGTACGGCGGCGGCTGCGTTCGTCCTCGACCAATCACGAATGTCGGTGCAACTGCATTCCCGCGCTGCCGGATTGCTGCCGCCGCTGGATGGGGTTTATCCGGCCATTGGCGATCCCGAAGGGCTGCGACGTTCGGTTCGTCACGCGTACGACATGGGCTTTGGTGGTGCGTTGTGCATTCATCCTGAACAGGTTCCGATCATCCACGAGGCCCTGGCACCCAGCGCCGACGATCTGGACTGGGCCCGACGCGTCGTTGACGCCAGTACCAGAGCCAGCGGGGCAGGGGCATTCCAACTGGATGGACAGATGATCGACGCGCCGGTGCTGATCCGTGCGCAACGCCTGCTGGAGGGCTGGCAACCTGTCTAGCACGGCCTGATGCCGCGTAAAACGGTGAAATATCCAAAGTTTGCTATACAAAACGCCAGCATTCAGCTAAACCAAACGCGGGGTTACATAAAAGGTGATTCTATAAACACAGACACTTGGGCATCTTGCTACTAGTGCTTCGCTAAATAAGGCCCGTAGAGGCTGAATCTCACACAACAATAAGAAGGTGAAATCCATGTTGAAGTTGACCAGGGCGCTGTTCTGCGCCGCCGCTGTGTCCGTGGCGTCGCTCGCACAGGCCGCCGATCCCGTCATTATCAAGTTTGCTCACGTGGTGGCGGAAAACACGCCCAAAGGCCAGGGCGCGCTGCTGTTCAAGAAACTTGCCGAAGAGCGTCTGGCGGGGAAAGTGAAGGTCGAGGTGTATCCGAACTCCTCGCTGTTTGGTGATGGCAAGGAAATGGAAGCGCTGCTGCTGGGCGACGTGCAAATGCTCGCACCTTCCCTGGCCAAGTTCGAGCATTACACCAAACAGGTGCAAATCTACGATCTGCCGTTCCTGTTCAACGACCTCGCCGCTGTCGACCGCTTCCAGCAAGGGCCACAGGGCAAAGCCTTGCTGACTTCCATGGATGACAAGGGGATTCACGGCCTTGCCTATTGGCACAACGGTCTGAAGCAGCTGTCGGCCAACAAGAAAATGGTTGAGCCCAAGGACGCCCGTGGTTTGAAGTTCCGGGTGCAGGCATCGAGCATTCTTGAAGAACAGTTCAAGGCTATTAATGCCAACCCGCGCAAGATGAGTTTCGCCGAGGTTTACCAAGGGCTGCAGACTGGCACCGTCAATGGCACCGAGAACACTTGGTCCAACTACGAAAGCCAAAAGGTTAACGAGGTGCAGAAGTATTTCACCGAGTCCAATCATGGTCTGATCGATTACATGGTGATTACCAACTCCAAGTTCTGGAGCGGCTTGCAACCGGACGTGCGTACCCAGCTGGAAGCGATCCTCGCCGAAGTCTCGGTGGAAGTGAACAAACAGGCCGAAGCGCTCAACCAGTCCGCCAAGCAGAAGATCATCGACGCCAAGACCAGTGAAGTCGTGACTTTGACGCCTGAACAGCGGGAAAAATGGCGCGCAGCCATGAAGCCTGTCTGGGACAAGTTCTCCGATGAAATCGGTGCGGACCTGATCAAGGCTGCCGACGATTCGAACAAAGCCCTCTAACGCCCTCGTCACGACGTAATCAAGGCAGCTGGCCATTTTGTTCTGAATGGCCACTCTCTCTCTCTATACGGAGAATTCCTATGCATTCGCTGACGCGACTCTGGGAGCATTTTGAGGAGGGTATGATTGCCTTCCTGCTGGCCGCAATGACGCTGGTGACATTCGTCTATGTGGCGCTCAACAACGTTTACACGCTGTTTTATACCCTGAGCGATCAATGGGCGGTAACAAGCGGCTTCTTCGGTTACATCGGCGACCACATGATGGGTTATGCCCAAGGCATGACCTGGAGCGTGGCTCTCACCAAAGCGCTGTTCGGCTGGTTGATCTTTTTCGGCATCTCCTATGGCGTGCGCACTGCTGGCCACCTGGGCGTCGATGCATTGGTCAAACTCACCAGCAAACCGGTGCAGCGCCTGTTGGCCATGCTTGCCTGTGCCTGCTGCCTCGTCTATGCAGGGCTGTTCGTGGTTGCCAGTTACAAATGGGTGTCTGCGCTATTCATGGCTCACATCGGTGCCGAGGATCTTGACCGTTTTGGCATTCAGATCGGGCATATCGCGATCATCGTGCCGATCGGCTTCACCCTGGTGCTGGTGCGTTATCTGGAAATCCTCTGGCGCATCTACACCCATCGCCAGACAGGACTCGGACTGGCTGATGAGGCCGCCGAAGCCAGCAAACTGGCGCATCCTAACGAGGAGCAACACTGATGACAGTCATATGTCTGTTTCTGCTGCTGTTCGTATTCATGTTCCTTGGGGTGCCCATCGCGATATCCCTGGGTCTGTCGGGCGCGGTGTCGATCCTGATGTTCAGCCAGGACTCTTTGAGCTCACTGGCGATCAAGTTATTCGAAACTTCTGACAGCTACACATTCCTGGCGATCCCGTTCTTCCTGTTGTCTGGCGCGTTCATGACCACCGGCGGCGTGGCCCAACGGCTCATCGATTTTGCCAACGCGTGCGTCGGGCATATTCGCGGCGGTCTCGCCATTGCGGCGGTACTGGCCTGCATGTTGTTCGCGGCACTATCCGGCTCATCGCCAGCCACCGTGGCGGCAGTGGGTTCCATTGCTATCGCGGGCATGGTGCGCTCCGGCTATCCGAAGGAATTCGGCGCCGGGATCATTTGTAACGCCGGCACACTAGGCATTCTGATCCCGCCGTCCATCGTCATGGTGGTATACGCCGCTGCCACTGAAACCTCGGTAGGCAAGCTGTTTATCGCAGGCGTGATCCCGGGGATTCTCCTCGGCGTCAGTCTGATGGTGGCGATCTACATCGTCGCTCGGATCAAGAAATTGCCAGCCCAGCCACGGGTGACTTTCCGGCAATGGCTGCACACCGCACAACGGGCGTTCTGGGGGCTGTTACTGCTGGTGATCATTCTTGGCGGGATTTACAGCGGCATGTTCACGCCAACCGAGGCGGCAGCTGTCGCGGCGGTCTATTCGGCCTTCGTTGCGCTGTTCATCTATAAGGACATGAAATTCAGCGACTGCCCGAAGGTGCTGCTGGAATCGGGTCGGCTGACGATCATGCTGATGTTCATCATTGCCAACGCAATGTTGTTCGCTCATGTATTGACCACCGAACAGATCCCGCAACAGATTACCAGCTGGGTGCTTTCCGAAGGGCTGACGCCAATCGGCTTCCTGATCATGGTCAACATCGTGTTGCTGGTGGCGGGTAGCTTCATGGAGCCTTCGGCGATCATCCTGATTCTGGCGCCGATCTTCTTCCCGATTGCCATGAAGCTGGGTATCGACCCGATTCACCTGGGGATCATCATGGTGGTGAACATGGAGATCGGACTGGTGCATCCTCCGGTGGGGCTGAACCTGTTCGTGACATCGGCGGTAACGGGCCTGACGTTGGGCCAGACGATTCGTGCTGCGATGCCTTGGCTGACGATTCTGCTGGCGTTCCTGATTCTGGTGACTTACGTACCGTTTATCTCCCTCGCGCTGCCTAACTGGTTGGGTATGCCGTGATTTAACGTAATTGGCAGGCTACAAAAAAAGCCGTCTTCTCTCGCGAGAAGACGGCTTCTTCATTTAGCCGGTCAGCACATCAGTGCATGAACAGCGCGATCAGGATGATGATCGGGATCGGCACGCCGAGGAACAGCAGTAGTAATGAGCGCATGGTCTTTCTCCTGGCTTATCGAGCCGTTGTTGTAGTGGTGTAAGCGCGGGTTTCGGTGTAAGTCACGGCATCGCGACGACGACCCCCGAAGATAGCGGCGTAGCTGGCGAAGAACGCACCGCACAGCAGCGAAATGAACATCCACAGCGCAGTCCAGGCAGCAACTTTGGCGGCGGTGTCAGCAGCGTTTTTGGCGGCGAGCTTGGCGTCTTCTACAGCCTGGCGAGCCTGACCGTAGACCTGATCCACACGACGCTCGGCGTCGGCCTGGCTCAGGTTGGTACGCTGGGCAACCATCTGCGCCAGATACGTACGGTCTTCAGCAGTCATGTCGCCGCCATTGTTCAACGTTTTGGCGAAGATGCGGAACACCACACCATGGGCAGCATCATCGCTGACAGCGGCCGGACGATCGTCACGGAACAGGCTGTCGATGAAGTAACCATAATCCTGACTGCTGGTGTTGCTGGCAGCGCTGCCTGCAACCTGAGTCACCGCGCCGGCTGCGCCGGATGCCATGCTCGCGCCAGCCTGAACGCCACCGCTGACCATGCTGCCGACCGAGCCGACGATCAAGGTAGCGGCAACCAGCGTTGCAATCGCCCACGACAGAAAGCCGTGTGCGGTGTCACGGAAGTAGACCTCATCACCATGCAGATTTGCCCAGCGAACCCGCAGGCGCCCGGCAATGTAGCCGCCCAGACCTGAGGCAATGATTTGTGTCAGCGCCAGCCAGATAATCGTGGAGATGCCCAGCCCTTTAGCGCTTATGCCGCTGTCCGCCCACGGCGAAACAGCAGAGAAGCCCAGGCCGAAACCCAGCAGGACGAGGATGAGAGACAACGCAGCGGCGCCAGCGGCACCGGCAAAGACCGCACCCCAGGATACACCTGAGTGATTTTGCGAATCCTGCGGGGCAGTTACGTAAGTATCGGGGGATGAAATCATTGTTGTTCTACTCCATGAATAATATTGTTACATCTTCCCAAGGAGGTATTGCAGCCTCTATGCCAAGTTATGAAAAATAAAAATTCAATACAATCAATAAGTTGGGAATTATTCCTCTGGCTGATTTCATGCATTTTGCAAGGTGGTGAAGTTTTCAGCAGGCGTAATGCATGAGCGCGAATCACGGGCGCTTCAAGGGATTACGAAGCGAAAATGAGCGGGATGTTCGGATGCGCCTGACCGGAATCGCTATGGATCACCTGAACTTGATTGGGCTTGCTCCGTCTTACCCACAGACGGTATGGCGCTTGATGCGCAAGGGTTTCTCCCGCAGGCATATCCCATGGGTGCGCAAGCTGCCATATCGCATATAGTGTCTAGGTGCTTACCCTGATTCTTCGAGAGGATACTCATAAATGTTTCTACATCGCCCCCTGGAAGAAAAAGACATAGCGGTTGTGTGCGAACTGCCACAGAGTGTCGACGAGCTGTTTTATATGTTTCCCCGGGCCCTTTATCCATTGACTCCGCCGCAGCTCAAGGATGCTCTGGACAATCATTCAGATTCCACGGTTATCGAAATGAACGGCGAGGTCGTCGGGTATGCCAATTTTTCTCGTAGCGACTTCCGCGGACGCTGCTCGCTGGGCAATGTGATCATCGCCCCGAAAGCCAGATCCCGCGGGGTGGGCCGTTATCTGATCGGTTGCATGAAAGATCTGGCGTTTGATAAACACGAGGCCACCGAGATGACGGCCTCGTGCTATAACCACAACGTGCCTGGTCTGCTTTTCTACCCGAAGCTGGGGTTTCGGCCGTATGCCGTGGATGAACGGCGGGACAAGCAGGGTGGTCGGGTCGCACTGATTCATTTCCGTCTGCCGCGCAGTCCGGATTGAGCCACGGCCAGATCAGCGTCCAGTCAATTGGTTGATTTTCCTGACGAATAAATAGTCACCTGACTTGATTCAAGTCAGGTGTTTGATAAATATCCGGGCCGAGTGAATCGTTTCTGCAATAAGATTCGCTGAAAGTTCAATAACTTAACAACTTGTTACACCTGAAAACAAAGTTGCGGAAGCACTGATGTGCAGCGTATAAAGAATGATGCCTCCAAATAAATGGCGACATTTACTTGTCAGGCCAAGGATATTCAACCCTCTGGATCGACAAAAAAATGCTGTCGTCTGCGACATGTTCGCCGGTGCGCAGTGATAAGGAGATACACATGTTTGCTTACCGCCTTTCCACCCTCGAATTACGGAGCATTATCGAGGGGGCTTTCCTGCCGTTACGTTGCACTTGCAGTGTTGCACCGCGCTCGACCATGACGGTGCAAATCGCCGACCCCAAGACCGGTCAGGTAGAACTTCTGGTTACCGGTATATCGCTGGACCGACTTAACACCAGTCGGGCTATCGCGGAGCTTGTTGCCGAGCTGCGCTATGATCTGGAGCACGCTGGACACTTGCACATGCAGGTACGTTCCGTCGGTTAGATGAAGAGTATCTGACACGTAGTAAACGCCGCGACGTTTAAAAGCAGCTTGCTGAACTAGCGGCTTTTTTTGCCTGGCGAAAAGTTTTATCTAGCGATCGGCTGGATGCTTATTTTTTTCTGGTTGTACGATATGTTGCGTTGGAATTAAGCTCGACGATGAGTTAATTACCTGTAGGCGCTGTTGTTACAGCATAGATACACATGTCAGTTGTCCGACCTTCTAGGGTGTGCGGCGCTGACAGGTGATGACGTCTTCACGCAAATGGCAGGCCCGCCATTCAGCAAACCGAGTATTACCGGCAGTGGGTCGTACGCCGATGTTCATTTTCAAACAGCAATTTGAACTGCGCTTGATCGGCGTCGCGCACTGAAAACTGTTCACGAATCGGTCCCGCTTCGATACGGCCGTCGAACGCAACCCGGATCACTGTCGATTTGGCCAGGTAATCGGGAACGTCACCCAGAATGGTCAGCTCCCGCAAGGGATGTCCGTGATACTCCACAGTAGCCAAGCGAACCCGGCAGGTCGCTTGCATCGGAATCGGCCCAAACAGGGTATCGCGTGAGTAATCGATTTCGGCAATGCCTGTGTGTTGGTCTTTGTAGGCGCTCATGTTGGTTCTCCGTTAAGACATCATTTCTCCCTCGTTAACTCATTGATGCTGAGTAGTCAGGATAGTTCTGCCGTCAGCACCGACTGGCAGTGCCGTTGGTCGAGCGCGGTTAGTCACTTGGCACTCCGAGCTGGATGTACCTGTCTGATGCCATGTCCACTCGCTTGAAGTAACGGCTGTGCACGTGTTCTCGCATCGCGTCAAAACGTTAGGAAGTAAAATGGGTTCCGCGACCCTCCTGCGGTCATGCGGGCAGGGTCCTTTTTCTTTCGTCAACTTACCGGCGCTGGAGTTTGGTTAATTAAATCCCGGCCAACTAAAAATATAATGACTCTGAACCCTGCTCTTCATGGTTTTTTTCAGTCGTGACTTACGCGTCAGAAAATAATTCCATTAATAATCAATGGTTTAGATTGAATTATTGATAATTGATTGCGTTTATCGAAAAGTTGACACTTGCAGTAATCTTTGGAATTATCTCTCCATCCCGAACATCGTTTGCCAGGATTTGAATGTCGGTTGTTACCTAACCTATTGATTTTTGGCGACCTTTGGTCAGGTGCTGGCGTCTGCGGCGCTCTTGGGCGGAACTGTTGAATAATAAGTGAGCGGCAAGTACAGCCGTCGTTCGTTTCTTGTGTGTATTAACTTCTTATTCCAAACAGCCTCCAGTGCATCAGGCGGTAGCTTTGTCTGTGCGTTGAATAGGGCACCACCGGGTGCTTCGCAGTGGTGAATAATAGCCGCATCCCAAGTGACTCAAAGTCGACCAGCTGACATTAGATCGATGCGACGCACTTTTTTGTGTGCCCGTCTAACGGGAGGGTGCAGTTCGGCACCGAGAAAGTGCAGTAGCCCTTGCAAAAATGGACTGCACAGGAACTGTTGGAGTGTGTTAACTCGTCGATCAAACTATGGAGCGGCATTATGTTTGGAGATTATCTGGAAACTTCTTGCGGGTGTGTGATTGGCGGCGCCGGCCCAGCGGGCATGGGGCTGCTGTTCAACGCGTTGAAAAGCGGAACCTTGCCCGATCTGGCTAAAGACGGACTGATCATTGTCGATGCCAGCGCGGATCCTGGCACGGGCCGCCTCGGCGAGTACCGCATTACCGCGAACTCGGTCGGCGACGTTATCCTGGAATGTCTGCGCGATCCCGCCTTGAGGGATGTCTTCGCACCGCTTGAGCATTCGCCTGCCTATTGGCGCATCCGCCGCCAGGCCCAATATGCGCCACAGTTGTCGGACATTGGCGAGCTATTGGCCGAGGCTTCCCGGCTGGTATTGGACTTTATTGTCCAGCGTTACGGCGCCAGGCTCTGGCGCAGCACGACCATTGTCGAAGTAGTGCGCGACAACGACGAGTTTTTCGTCTGGGTCCAGGTTCAGGGCCGCACCCGGCGTATTCGTTGCCGTACGCTGGTCCTCAACCTTGGCGGTCGGCAGGATCCGCAACATCTGGTGGCGGGGCTCGCGCAGCAGGGCTTGCTGCTGCCGCCGACAGCCGCGATTAAAAGCGCTGATGAATTGCTGCGCATGAATGCCGTCAAGCTGCGCGAAACCTTTGCGCCGGCGCTGGCCAGTTCCGGGCGAATCACCGTGGTCGGCGGTTCGCACAGTGCCTTTTCCATGCTCGAGAATCTGGCTGACGCGCTTGAATTCGCCGGTTTGCAGGAGATCACCCTAATCCATCGCTCGGCGATTCGTCTGTTTTACGAAAGTGCTGAACTGGCTCTGGCTGCTGGCTATACGTTCGATCCTGTCAAAGACATCTGTCCGGTTTCCGGCAGGGTCAATCGTTCCGGTGGCCTGCGTTACCGCGCGCTGGATGTGGGCCGTGCCGTCATTGAACATGCGCGGGTCGGAAAGACCGGCGTGCGCGTCCAGGCTTTCCAGACTGAAGGCGGCGCACCGGGTGCTTACGAAGCGGCCGCCAAGGCGCTGCTGGAGTCGCATACCGTGGTGCAATGCACGGGTTATCAGCCGAATCTGCCGCCGATGAGCTATTCGGACGGCACGCCCATCACGCTGCGGGAAGTCAAAGGCGGGCTGGATTCGGATGCTGCGGGCTGCCCGATGGATACCACCGGCCTGCGCTTGCACGGTTTGCATCTGTTCGGGCTTGGATCAGGATTAGGCATTGATCCCCGGTTGGGCAGTGAGCCATCCTTTGACGGGCGCATCTATGGGGTGTGGCAGTTCCACAACGATGCAAGCCGAGTGGTCATCGAATCAGTCATTGCACGCCTGCAACAGACCGCGCCGGAGCTCGAGGTACCAAGCCGCAGCCTGGCCGAGCGTCTGGAAGAAGGCTTGCCGTTTCTGTTTCCAGGCCTGAGCAGCGCCAATAGCTGACCCGTCGGATGGTCGCGGTCAGAACCAATCCCGAGGCGCTTCCGAGCGGCTCGGGATTTTTTTCGTCTCCTGCAACACCCGCGCGTTTGATCATTCGTTGAGCCGCGGGAGGACATCCACTACTCTCGATACTTGGGTGGGCGCGGGCAGACTGACAGGAGAACGACATCATGCGAATTCTGATCGTTGGGGCCGGAGCGATAGGCGGTTATTTTGGTGGTAGGTTGCTTGAGGCCGGCCGCGATGTGACTTTTCTGGTGCGTCCCGGCCGCGCCGAGGAGCTGAATCGCGATGGCCTGGTGGTGCGCAGCCCGCTGGGCAACATTCATTATCCATCGCCGCCCCACGTGCTGACGCAAATGCTTGGCGCTCCGTATGACCTGATCATGCTCAGTTGCAAGGCTTACGATCTCAACGCGGCGATGGACTCGTTTGCTGCTGCAGTCGGTCCCGACACGGCAATCCTGCCGTTGCTCAACGGGATGGCGCACCTGGACCGGCTTTGCGCGCGTTTCGACGACGCAAACGTGCTGGGCGGCCAGTGTCTGATTTCCCTGGACCGGGACGCTACGGGGGCGATCCTGCATTTGAATGACACCAATCAGCTGTCGTTTGGCGAACTGAGCGGCGCCTTGACCACGCGCATTCTGCGCGTTGCCGAAGCCTTGGCGGACGCTGGCTTCGAGGCCAGTCTCAGCCAATTCATCGTGCAGGAGATGTGGGAAAAGTGGTGCTTCATTGCCACCGGTGCCGGAATCACCTGCTCCATGCGCGCCAGTCTGGGAGATGTGCTGGTCGCCGATGGCAAACCGCTGATCGTCAGGTTATTCGCAGAATGCGCCAGCGTCGCTGCGGCGTGCGGCTTTCCACTGCGCGAACCGGCTCGTCAGCGTTCGCTGAAGATGCTGACTGCGCCGGGCTCGAAAATGATGGCGTCAATGCTGCGCGACGTCGAGCGCGGGGCACCCACGGAGGCCGAACATGTTGTTGGTGACCTGCTGGCTCGGCGTAATGCGCAGGGTGTGGCATCCGGCGAGCTGTCGGTGCTGGAGTTTGCCTACACTCATTTGAAGGCCTATGAAGCGCGGCGCCTGCGCGAGCAGTGACGATTGCATCGAACCTAAGACAGCGCGCGGCCTCATACCTTTAAGATCATCGCAGTCAGAAGAGAGGTGTCGCTATGCCGGTCAAACACGATTTGTACAAGGATTTGGGACTTACCAAGGAGCAGGTTGCCGAGCGCACGAAAAACGACAAGAAGCTCAATCAACTGCTCAGCGACTACGGCCAGATAGACACTGGCGTGCTCGATGCCGAATCCGGTTCGGCGGGCAATGTCAGCGATGACGAGTTGAAGAAACTCAAGGAAAAACGCCTGCTGATCAAGGACAAGATCGTCCAGCGACTCACCAGTCCCGAGTGACGCAAGAAGCAAAAAAATCGGGCCATTACGGCCCGATTCCTGTTTTGACCCAGCAGAGCTGATGCCTTCAGCTTAGCCCAGACCGGTCCCCGCATTGGGCGCGGTTTTACTCGGGCTGCCGAACTCCATGTTGCCGGTGTCGGGCGTGCCTGCTGACGACGCGACCGATTTAGCTTCGCCCGCAAGATCGGCGCCCACTTCCTTGACCTTGTCGTAACCCTCGCTCGCGACCTGTTTGGCCTTATCGGTCAACTGGTCACTGGCTTGCCCCATCAACTGATTTTCCCGTTGAGTCGATGGCAGCGCCGCGCCTATGGCTGCGCCCAGCGCGATACCGATCGCCGCCAAAGCCAATGGCTGTTCACGCAACATGTAGTTGAAGCTCGACTGCGCCTTCCGGGCTTGTTCCTGCAAGGCGTCGCTGGCATCGTGACTGCCCATGTTCAGCCGTTGGCCGGCGGACGAGAGCTTGTCGCTCGCGCTGCCGGTCAGGTTGCTGGCCTTGTCGGTCACATCGCTGGCCTTGTCTTTCATGCGATGAGCGGTTTCTTCGATACGACTGCGGGCATTGCCCAGTGAGTCAGTCACATTGTGCGCCATGTCACTGAGTCGCTCGCCCAGATGGCCGAGGCTGGAAGCCCCCGACCCGGTAGCTGCGGAAGAGGGCGCCGGGCTGCGATTCTGACCCAGCATCAGCCAAAGCAGGCCTACGGAAGTCAGGACGGTCGGCACCGGATTGGCCTTGATCGTGTTGCCCAGATTGCCGAAAAACTCCCCGCCATTGCCTTTGGCATACGCCAAGGCTTGGTCGACCAGTTGGCCGGGGGAGAATTTGCTTTCCAGGGCGTCGACGATATTGCCGATGCTCGAACGCTGGGCGTCGATCTCGCGCTCCAGAGTTTCCGGACTTTTTTCGGATTCCACGGCAAAGGTTTCCTTGTTTTCAAGGCCGCTTTCAAAGCTGCTATCGATGCTCATGAGACTTTCCTCTGGATGGCTTCCTTATCTTTCTGCAATGAGTTAACCGTGCGTTCCGGCGTCAGGTTCGAGGCTTCGAACTGTTTTTTCCCGGACTGGATCATGATGAAACCGACGACCATGGCCACTACGCCGACGATCAGCGCTGCGAGCCAGGGCTGCATGATCATCGCCAGCGCGTACACTGCGGCAAGCAGTACAAAGATCAGCCCCGCCAGCATCACAATGGCACCACCGCTGACGGCGGCCACGCCGGCCTTGGTGGTCTCGAGGGTTTCCCTGAGTTCGGCTTTGGCCAGGGCCAGTTCCTTGGTGACCAGCGCCGGCACTTCGTGGGCCAACTGGCGGATCAGGCCGAGCACCGAGGTCTCGTTCTCAGAACCGGTTGGCGGAATATTGGGTGTCGTGGCCATTACAGGTCTCCTCTGGAAGAACCGCCTTTAGGCATCTCGTTCGTTTTGGGGGCCGAAGCATCGGTGTCGGGATAGGTCGCAGAGCTGCCCAATGGATCGGTAGGTACATACGCACCCGATGAACTGCCGGGACCTGCCGCGTCGGGCGATGCCGAGCGGTCCGGAATGCCTGGCCGGGCACTGTGATAAACGTCATCGGTATGTGACGGCGGTACGGGCAGCTCTTCGTCAGCAGCGATGGCCGGATTGATTCCGGTCTGGTAACGATCACCCGTCGAATCACTGGGCTCAGAGGACTTCATAGGGGAGGGTGACGAAGAGGTTGGCGAGGGACTTGATGCCCGCAGGAAGCGCGACAGGCCAAAGCCCAGTGCGACACTGCCAGTCAGAAACAGCGCTGGATTGTCCCGCGCCAGTCGGCCCGCCTGCTGCAACAGTTCGTCAGCGCTTTTGCCACGCAGGTTGTCGGCCAGGGTCGCCATGTTCTGCGCAATGTCAGTGACGTAATGCGAGAGGCCGAGGGTATCGCTGCCTTCCATTTGCTGCGCAGCAGATTGCGCGCCTTGGGCCAACGCATTGATCTGTTCGGCCGCCGTGTCCCGGTACTGCTCGAACTGTGCCGTTCCGTGCTCCTTGGCACTTTCCAGAGCAGCCTTGGCATCATCCTGCAAATGCTGCAGATGTTCTTCGGGCGGCGCAGTTTTATGTTGGGTATTGCCGGTCGAGTTCTCAGAAGTTGTGTTCATTTCTTATTCACCGTCCATTCTGTTTCACCAAAAGAAGACGAGCTCAGCTCACAACGACAACAACGGGCTCAGCGTCGGTCTTAATGCTTACTTGAGATGGAGGGGTGATTTTTTCGCAGAGTTCTGAAAGTCAGACAAATGGTAGGCGATCCCGTTGGCAGGGATCTGCCAGCGCGAGCGGGTCGCGCTCTGACTTTTTCGCGAGGCGGCCGGTACATCCGGCCAAATCCCAGGCATAAAAAACGGCGTCATAAAAGAACGCCGTGCGGCCGATCTGCCCGCAACGATGAGGCAGGTCGGCTTGAATTTGGGTGACGCTAGGAATTCATTGTGGGTCTTGGTTGGGCGCCAGCTCCGCCTGTATGCGTTTGTAGATTTCTTCACGATGCACAGAAACATTTTTCGGAGCATTGATACCTAGCCGGACCTGAAGACCCTGAACGCCAAGAATCGTGACGGTGATCTCGTCACCAATGTTTATGCTTTCGCCTACTTTGCGGGTGAGTATCAACATAATCTTTTCCTTGATGGCCTCTTGAAACGCCTCTACCAAGAAGCTGGCGTTTGCCTTTGCGTGGTGAATATTGCCGAGTACATCCAAATGCGTCCATCAGTATGACGGTGCCGAGGGGAATTTAATTCCCCTGGCCCGTTCTTCTGTCACGGGTATTTGAATCACTGACGTGGTGAGTACGCCAATTCTGCCTGTTTTTGCTCGCAAATGCCCGCGTTTACTGGGGGGCTAAAAAAGCTTTCATTCCCCGGGGCTGAACTATCACCGAGCGCTTCGCTCTTTATTGCAAGGCGCAGAGGTGAACCATGAACAGATCCCTGGATGAGTATCAGCGTAGGCGTGACTTTGAAGCTACGCCGGAGCCTTCTGGCAATAAAATAGAAAAAGGCGTCAGATCTCGTAGGAAATCGGTTGACGACCATGCCCTCCAATTCTGTATCCAGAAGCACGATGCTACTCGCCTGCATTATGACTTTCGCCTGGAGATAAACGGAACGCTCAAGAGCTGGGCCGTGCCCAAAGGCCCTAGCCTGGACCCGACAGTGCGGCGCCTGGCCGTGCACGTGGAAGATCACCCGCTGGATTACGCCGCCTTCGAAGGCCATATCCCGGAAGGTCATTACGGCGCGGGCGACGTGATTGTCTGGGATCGCGGTGTGTGGATTCCCCAGGACGATCCTGCAGCGGCTTATGAAAAAGGCCGGCTCAAGTTCCAGCTCGAGGGGGAAAAGCTCGGCGGCCTGTGGAATCTGGTTCGCACTCATTTGGAGGGTAAGCAGGAACAGTGGTTTCTGATCAAATCCAAGGATTCCTTCGCCCGCGCCAAAGCCGAATACGACATCGTCGAAGATCAGCCCGATAGCGTCCTGAGCGAGCGCACCCTGATCGCCAGGAAGCGCGCCACGGCAAAAAACTCGGCAAAGCCTGCGAAACAATTCGCAAACAAAAACGCCAGGGTTACGAGACCGCCAGCCATTGCTCTGACCGGTGCCCAGGCCGCGCAATTACCAGAAACCATCAAGCCCGAATTGGCCACACTGGTGGAAAGTGCGCCGGACGGCGACTGGCGCTATGAACTCAAGTTCGACGGCTACCGCGTCATGGCCCGCATCGATAATGACAAGGTCCAGCTGTTTACCCGCAACGGCCATGACTGGAGCGCAAAAATGCCGCGCCAGACCAAAGCCTTGAAAAAGCTCGGCCTGGAATCCGCCTGGCTGGACGGCGAAGTGGTGGTCGCCGACGAGGAGGGTATGCCGGATTTTCAGGCGCTGCAGAATGCATTTGAAAGCGGGCGCCACGACAGCATCGTGTTTTACCTGTTCGACATGCCGTACCTCAATGGCATGGATCTACGCGAAGTGGTGCTCGAACAACGTCGCGCTGCGCTGGCAGCGGTTCTGGAGCTCGGTACCGATGATGCATTGCGATTCTCGGAGGACTTCGGCGAATCGGCGGACAACATGCTCAACAGTGTTTGCCAGATGAAGATGGAAGGCTTGATCGGCAAGCGTGTCGGCAGCCTTTATCAGTCCCGACGCAGCACGGACTGGATCAAGCTCAAGTGCAAGCATCGGCAGGAGTTCGTCGTCGTCGGTTTCAGTGAACCCAAAGGTAGCCGCAGCGCGTTCGGTGCCTTGCTATTGGGTTTGCACGACGCTGACAGCGGCGAGTTGCGTTATGCCGGCAAAGTGGGCACCGGTTTCAACGAGTCAACGTTGCGCAGCATTCATGCACGCCTCAAACCTCTGGAAACCAAAACCATTGCCGTCGTCAATCCACCCACTGGCTTCGAAGCCAAAGGCGTGCATTGGCTCAGGCCCGAGTTATTGGCCGAAGTGGCGTTTGCCGAAATGACTCGCGAAGGTTCGGTGCGCCATTCAGTGTTCCATGGCTTGCGCGACGACAAGCCTGCCGCGCAGATCAACGAGGAGCAGGCCAGGCCTGCAGCCGAAGTTGAAAAGCCTGAACCCCGTAGCGCGAAAAAAGACACGGGTGGCTCCGGAAAACCCTCAAAGACCAAAGTCGCCGCAAAGCCATCCAGCGACGGCAAGATCCGCATCACCCATCCCGAGCGGGTCATCGATGCCAGCAGCGGCGCGACGAAAATGCAGCTCGCTCAGTATTACGCTCAGGTTTTCCCGTGGATCGCGCCGCATTTGCAGGACCGACCGGTTGCGCTGGTGCGCGCGCCGGAAGGTATCGCCGGGGAGCTGTTCTTCCAGAAAAACGCCGACAAGCTGGCGATTCCAGGCCTGATCAGTCTCGGCAAGGAGCACGCAGGCCAGCCCATCATGATCATTGACAACCCCGAGGCGCTGATCGGCGCGGTACAAATGAGCACCATCGAGCTGCACACCTGGAATGCCACTTCGGCGGATCTCGACCATCCTGATCGTTTCATTCTCGACCTCGACCCCGATCCGGCCTTGCCCTGGAAACATATGGTCGAAGCGACGCAACTGACCCTGACCATTCTGGACGAACTGGGCCTCAAGTCGTTCCTGAAAACCAGTGGCGGCAAAGGCATTCACATTGTCGTGCCGCTCAAACCCAAGGCCGACTGGGACGAGGTCAAGGCGTTCAGCCAGGCCATCGTCACCCATATGGCCAAATTGTTGCCGGAGCGGTTTTCCGCTGTGTCCGGGCCGAAGAATCGGGTGGGCAAGATTTTCATCGATTACCTGCGCAACAGTCAGGGCGCCACCACGATCTGCGCGTTCTCGGCGCGTACGCGGGATGGATTGCCGATTTCGGTACCGGTGTTGCGCGAAGAAGTCGCCCAGCTTAAAGGCGCCAATGGCTGGAATATTCATAATTTCATGGAGCGGCTGGCGGACCTGGACGATCCGTGGGCGGGGTATGCGAAGGTGAAGCAGACGATTACAGGGGAGATGCGCAAGCGGATCGGGATGAAACGGTAGGTTATTTGTTGCTGTGTTGCGCTATAAATGCTGGCGCATCGACAGCATGTGCGGTGCGGCTTATTGAGGTTTCGCCCTGACGGTCGAGTCCTTTTGTTTCGGTGATGGCGCCCTCCAGATCGCATATTTGCGATGAGTCAGATAGAAAATACCGCCTGAAAAAGCCGCAACGCGGATTTGCTTTTGCTTTGCTTTTCATAGCGCTATGGCTCAGACACCGCCAAATGCGCATCGGGAGGCTGAGCGCAGGTGTCGTGGTGTGGGGCGAGGTCGAGCGCCGTTGCGCCAGGGATGGCGCGTCGGCGCGTACCCACACCACGGCACCGGAGCGAAGGAACCCGACGAAGTCGGGCCGGACGTCAGCGCAAGTGGTTTCGTCCTTTTGCCGTAACAAAAGGACTCGACCGTCAGGGCGAAACCAGATCAAGCAGCACCGCAGATGCTGTTGGTGCCACTCGGTTCAAGGTGTCGTCACACATCACGCAGTTCAAACCAGCATCGACAACAACATGATAAAGATAATGCCCACCACCGACAGGATGGTCTCCATCACGGTCCAGGTCTTGAACGTCTCGGTCACAGTCATGTTGAAGTACTGTTTCACCAGCCAGAAACCCGCGTCGTTGACGTGAGACAGAATCAACGAACCCGCCCCGGTCGCCAGGACCAACAGCTCGCGGTTCACGCCCGGAATCAGGCCTACCACCGGAGCGACGATGCCCGCGCCAGTAATGGTCGCCACAGTGGCCGAACCGGTCGCGATGCGGATCACCGCTGCCACCAGCCAGGCCAGCATGATCGGATTGATCTGCGCCTGCACCGCCATGTGACCGATCAGGTCGCCCACGCCGCTGGCCACCAGCATTTGCTTGAAACCACCGCCAGCACCGACGATCAGCACAATGGCTGCAACCGGTGTCAGGCTCTGATCCAGCAGTTTCATGATCTTGCTGCGATCAAAACCACGTGCCGCGCCAAAGGTGTAGAACGCCAGCAACAGGGCGGCGAGCAGGGCGGTGATCGGGTGGCCAATGAAGTCCATCCAGATACGGAAGGTATTGCCTTCAGGCAGCACGATATCGGCGAACGTCTTGAGCAGCATCAGGAACACCGGCAGCAAGATCGTCACCAGGGTGATACCGAAGCCAGGCAGGTTTGTCGCGGTCGATTCCTTGCCAATCTGTTCCATCAGCTCAGGGGATGGCGTACCGGGTACATATTTGGAAATCCATTTGCCGTAGATCGGACCGGCGATGATCGCGGTAGGCAGGGCAACCAGCAGACCGTAGAAAATGGTCTTGCCGATGTCAGCACCGAAAATGCCGATGGCCAGCAGCGGGCCCGGATGCGGCGGCACCAGACCGTGTACGGCGGACAGGCCAGCCAGCAATGGAATGCCGATCTTGACGATGGACACGCCAGTGCGACGCGCCACGATGTACACCAGCGGGATCAACAGGACGAAGCCGATCTCGAAGAACAACGGGATGCCCACCAGGAACGCGGCGAACATCATCGCCCAGTGCACGCGCTGTTTGCCGAACACCCGAATCAGGGTCTGGGCGATCTGGTCTGCGCCACCGGAGTCAGCCATCAGCTTGCCGAGCATGGTGCCCAGGCCGAGGATGATACCGACGAAGCCCAGTACGCCACCGAAGCCGTCCTGGAAGGCTTTCATCACCTTGTCCACCGGCATGCCGGAAGTCAGGCCGAGAAAGCCTGCGGCAATCGTCAACGCGATGAAAGGGTGGACCTTGAATTTCGTGATCAACAAAATCAGGCCGATGATGGTTACCACCGCATCGACCAACAGGTACGTGTCATGGCTCATGCCGAACATTGGATGTCTCTCCGGTTGTCATTGTTTTTTATGGAGCTACTGTTGACGCCGCCACATTGCCCTGTTTCGGCGATGAGACAGCGCTGTCTTTCGCGCTCACGCCTTTAGTCGGCTTTAGACGCTTTCCACCAGTCGGCGGCTTGCTTGCCGATTGAGCTGACCGATTGCGTGGCATCGACCACCAGAGTGCGGTCTTCGCCATAAGGCGGTTCGAGGGTTGCGAACTGGCTGTCGACCAGGCTGGCGGGCATGAAATGGCCCGGGCGATGCGAGCAGCGCTCAGTGGCGACTTCCTTGGTCAGCTCCAGAAACACAAAGCCAAGACCCGGCACGGCCTGGCGCAGGCGTTCACGATAAATAAGCTTGAGCGCCGAGCAGGTCAGCACTGGATGCTCGCCGTTGCTCAGGGCGGTGGCCATTTCTTCGCCCAGACGGGTCAGCCAGCCGGCACGGTCTTCATCGTTGAGAGGGTGTCCAGCGCTCATCTTTTCGATGTTGGCTGGCGGGTGAAAGGCATCGCCTTCGATCAGGCGACCCCCGCTGTTAAGGGCGATTTCAGCGCCAACGACACTTTTGCCGCAGCCGGAAACACCCATCACCACGAGGGCGGTAATTGCAGAATTCGCAGTTGTCACAATTTTCCACCTCTTCCGGAGACAGCGCTGTCTTTGTCGTCTTGGACAAAAAGACAGTCAGGCCTGCTTCCAGTTCTTGTCATTGTTTTAGTTGCATCGGTCGTCATCGGAGCTACTCGCGTCAGTTATGTGACCTGCGAAAAAGCATTGTAGGGGCCGTGAGACAGCGCTACCTTAGAGCCCATTCGCCACTTTTGGCAACCCCCTTGCTTATCCCTATGTTAGTTGGCAACGCATGACACGCATTGGTTCCCGTTCCACCGGTCGTCCGACCCTCAACGAAGTCGCACGTTTGGCGGCTGTTTCGCCGATCACGGCATCCCGCGCTTTGCGCGGCGTCACGACGGTTGCGCCCGAGTTGGTAGAGAAAGTTCGCGCCGCCGCGCAGAGTCTTGGCTATGTTGCCAACCCGGCGGCGCGGGCGTTGGCTTCTTCGCAAAGTCAGACGGTGGTGGTGCTGGTGCCATCGCTGTCCAACCAGTTGTTCATCGAAACCCTGGAAGCGATTCAAAACGTGTTGCGCACCCGAGGCCTGGAAGTGGTGATCGGCAACTATCACTATTCGCCCGTGGAAGAGGAAAACCTGCTGCGCAATTATCTGGCGAATCGACCGCGCGGTATGTTGCTGACCGGCTTCGACCACACGCCAGCGTTGCGTCAATTGCTGGCGGCCAGCGGCGTGCCCTGTGTGCACATGATGGAACTGGATACGGTGCGCGGCGCGTATTGCGTCGGCTTTTCCCAGGAACAGGCCGGGGCCGAGGCCGCACGACATCTGTTGGGGCGAGGGCGCAAGCGTCTGGCTTACATCGCCGCGCAGCTTGACCCGCGTGTGCTGCTTCGGGGTCAGGGATTTCGGCAGGCGCTGGAAGAAGAGGGGCTCTATGACCCTGAACTGCAGGTTTCCACGCCGCAGCCTTCGTCGATCGGGCTGGGTGGCGAGTTGTTCATGCAGTTGATGACTGAGCATCCGGACGTGGACGGGGTGTTTTTCTGTAACGACGACCTGGCCCAGGGCGCGGCATTGGAGGCATTGCGCCATGGCATTGCCATTCCGCAGCGCGTGTCGTTGATCGGTTTCAATGATTTGCCGGGATCGGCGCACATGGTCCCGCGCCTGACCTCGATCCGCACCCCGCGTGAAGAAGTCGGGCAACGCGCCGCGCAGTTGCTGTTGGGGTTGATCGACGGCATTGCGCAGCAACCCCAGGTGGACCTGGGGTTTGAGTTGGTGGTGCGGGAGAGTTCTTGAAGGCGCGAAATCGTGGGAGCGAGCTTGCTCGCGAAAGCGTTATTTCAGGCGCTAAACAGGTCGACTGAAATTCCGATTCGCGAGCAAGCTCGCTCCCACCAATCCATCATTTACTGCGCCTTCTTGAACTCCAACCGAAACTCATGCAGCAACGGTTCGGTATAGCCGCTCGGTTGCTCCAGCCCCTTGAATACCAGCGCGCAAGCCGCCTGGAAGGCCACCGACTTCTTGAAATCAGCCGCCATCGGCGTGTAGTGCGCGTCGCCTGCGTTTTGCTTGTCCACCACTCTGGCCATCTGTTCGAGAATGCCGCGGGTAAAGCCTTCGTCGATGACGTTGTGATGCAGCCAATTGGCAATGTGCTGGCTGGAAATGCGCAGCGTCGCGCGGTCTTCCATGAGGCCGACGTTATGAATATCCGGCACCTTGGAGCAGCCGACGCCTTGCTCGACCCAACGCACTACATAACCCAGCAAACCCTGCGCGTTGTTTTCAACTTCTTCGCGAATCTGCTCGGTGCTCCACTTGGCCTCTGCGGCCACTGGAATGGTCAGCAGATCGTTGAGGATTTCTTCGCTGACGCTGTTCAGGCTGACGTGTTCGAGGTCTTCCTGAATCGCCCGGACGTCGACCTTGTGATAGTGCAGCGCGTGCAAGGTTGCGGCGGTCGGCGAAGGCACCCAGGCGGTGGTCGCGCCTGATTTCGGGTGAGCGATTTTCTGTTCGAGCATGTCCGCCATGCGATCCGGCATGGCCCACATGCCTTTACCGATCTGCGCCCGACCGCGCAGGCCGCAGGCCAGGCCGACCAGCACGTTGCTGCGCTCGTAAGCCTTGATCCATGGGGTGTTTTTCATGTCGCCCTTGCGCAGCATCGGGCCGGCCTGCATGGCGCTGTGAATCTCGTCGCCGGTGCGATCCAGGAAACCCGTGTTGATGAACGCCACCCGCGCCGAAGCTGCGTTGATGCACGCCTTGAGGTTGACGCTGGTGCGCCGCTCTTCGTCCATGATCCCCATTTTCAAGGTGTTGCGCGGCAGCTTGAGGATGTCTTCGATGGCGCTGAACAGCTGCTCGGCGAACGCCACTTCCAACGGGCCATGCATCTTCGGCTTGACGATGTACACGCTGCCGGTTCGTGAATTGCCACGGCGTTGCAGGTCGTGCAGAGCAATGAGGCTGGTGATCACGCCGTCGAGAATGCCTTCCGGAATTTCGTGGCCTTCGCCGTCGGTAATCGCCGGATTGGTCATCAAGTGCCCGACGTTACGAATGAACAGCAGCGAGCGGCCGTGCAGCGTGATTTCGCCGCCGCTGGCGCGAGTGTATTGGCGGTCAGCGTTGAGACGACGGGTAATGGTCTTGCCACCCTTGACCAGATCTTCGGTCAGGTCGCCTTTCATCAGGCCCAGCCAGTTGCGGTACACCGACACTTTGTCGTCGGCGTCTACGGCCGCCACGGAGTCTTCGCAGTCGATGATGGTCGAGACGGCCGCTTCCAGGAGCAAATCTTTCACGCCTGCCGGATCGCTGCTGCCGATGGGGCTTTGCGGGTCGATCTGGATCTCGATGTGCAGGCCATGATTCTTCAGCAGAATCGCCTTGGGCTGGTTCAGTTCGCCTTGATAACCGAGGTATTTTTCCGGTTGTTGCAAGGTTGTCCGGCTGCCATCGGCGAGGGTCACGCTCAGCTCGCCGCTTTCTATGCTGTAGCCGGTGGCATCGACGTGGGAGCCTTTGAGCAGCGGCGCGGCTTCGTCGAGCAAGGCGCGGGCGGCGGCGATGACTTTTGCCCCGCGCAGCGGGTTGTAACCGGCGCTGATGTCGGCGCCGTTGGCGCTGGAAATGGCATCGGTGCCGTACAACGCGTCATACAACGAACCCCAGCGCGCATTGGCGGCGTTCAGCGCGTAACGGGCGTTGACTGCCGGCACCACCAATTGCGGCCCAGCCTGTTCGCTGATTTCGATATCGACGTTGGCGGTAGTCGCCGCGACCTGCTCTGGAACCGGCAGCAGATAGCCAATGGATTGGAGAAAGCTGCGGTAGGCCGGCATATCCGTAATGGGGCCGGGATTAGCCTTGTGCCACTTGTCCAGTTCGATCTGCAGGCGGTCGCGTTCGGCGAGCAGCTTGCGATTGATCGGCGCCAGCTCGTGAACCAGCGCATCGAATCCGGCCCAGAAAGCGTCTTGATCCAGGCCCGTGCCGGGCAGTACATCGTCGTTGACGAAGCGTTGCAGATTGACTGCCACCTTCAGGCGTTGGCATTGGACGAAATCGGTCATCTGGGGTTCTCCGGTTTGAATGGATTATTGGGGCGCGATGAGGTTCTGTGGGACCGGATTTATCCGGGAAAGCGGTCGCGAACACCCCTGAAATCTCAGCGCCCGGACCGGCCTCTTCGGGAATAAATTCCCTCCTACAGGTTTACTGCTACAGGCAATCAGCCAATCGCTGCAACGCCAGCCTTGGCCACTTGTGCATCCTGATCAGCCTTGACCCCGGACACGCCCACTGCGCCGATCACCTGACCGTCGACGATCAGTGGCACGCCACCTTCCAGTGAAGTCAGCAGTGGTGCGGACAGGAAAGCGGTACGGCCGCCGTTGACCATCTCTTCGTAACCTTTGGATTCGCGACGACCCAGCGCCGAGGTGCGGGCTTTTTCGATCGAGATATAGCCTCCAATCGGCGCGCAACCATCCAGGCGTTCGAAGCCCAGCAAGTGACCGCCATCGTCTACCACGGCGATGGAAACCGCCCAGCTGTTGCTGTTGGCTTCGGCACGTGCGGCGGCCAGGATCTGGGTGACTTCGGTCTGGGTCAGGACAGCTTTGGTTTTCATCGGTGTCTCCACAAGGTTGTTGTTGAGGGATACGTAGTTAGTGCAAGGCTTCTTCGATCAGTTCGATCCAGTGCCGCACCGGCGTGCGGCCTGCGCCGGCCAGATGCGTCTGGCAGCCGATATTGGCGGTGGCGATGACCTCCGGCCGACCGCTTTCCAGCGCGTTCATTTTGTTGTCGCGCAGGCGTTGGGAAAGCTCCGGTTGCGTGATCGAATACGTGCCGGCCGAACCGCAGCACAGATGCGCATCCGGCACGGCGGTCAGGTTGAAGCCGAGTCGCGATAGTACGCTTTCCACGGCGCCGCCGAGCTTCTGCGCATGCTGCAACGTGCAGGGGCAATGGAACGCCAGACGCAGGTCGCTGGCAACCCCGAGATTTTCCAGAGGTTCGTCGCGCAGCACTTCGACCAGGTCCTTGGTCAGCGCACTGATGCGTCGCGCCTTGTCGGCATAGGCCAAATCGTCGCTGAGCAGATGCCCGTAATCCTTGACGAAAGCGCCACAGCCGCTGGCGGTCTGGACAATGGCTTCGGCACCGGCCTCGACACTTGGCCACCAGGCGTCGATGTTGCGTCGCGCCCGGTTCAGGCCAGCCTCTTGGGCATTGAGGTGATAATCCACCGCGCCACAGCAACCGGCCTGGGCGATGGGCGTGATGCTGATGCCCAGGCGATCCAAAACCCGAGCGGTCGCGGCATTGGTATTGGGCGACAGGCCAGGTTGCACGCAGCCTTCGAGCATCAATACCTTGCGCGCATGGCGAACCGCAGGCCGCGACTTGGCTGGGGTAATGTTCGACGGCAATTTGATTTTCAGGCTGCCGGGCAGCAGCGGGCGAAAAGTGTTGCCCAGTTGCGTCAGGGATTTGAACAGGGTCGCGTTAGGCACCACGGCGCGCAGGCTTTCACGCAGCAGGCGCTGGCCTAGTGGGCGCGGCACGGCGGCATCCACCACGGCACGGCCGATATCCAGCAGGTTGTGATAATCCACGCCGGACGGGCAGGTGGTTTCGCAGTTGCGACAGGACAGGCAGCGGTCCAGATGCAGCTGGGTTTTTTCCGTGACTTCGTTGCCTTCCAGCACCTGCTTGATCAGATAGATCCGGCCGCGAGGGCCGTCCAGTTCATCGCCGAGCAACTGATAAGTCGGACACGTGGCGTTGCAAAAACCGCAATGCACGCAACTGCGCAGAATGCTTTCGGCTTCCTCGGCGCGGGGCAGCTGGCGGGCTTTGTCGCTCAGGGTGGTCTGCATGATTCAGATCTCCGCGTACATCCGGCCCGGATTGAAGATTCCGTGCGGATCGAGTTGCGCCTTCAACTGGCGGTGATAGCGCAGCAGTGGCGAAGGCAGCGGATGAAACGGGCTGTCCTCCAGGCCATGGCTGTAGCAGATAGCGTGGCCACCGGCGGCGCTGGCGATGGCACGGATCGTCGCGCCGTCGGCATCGGATTTCAGCCAGCGCTGGGCACCCGCCCAATCCAGCAGTTGCTCGCCCGGCACATCCAGCACCCCGGTATTGTTGGGCACAGACAAGCGCCACAATGGCTGGCCACCTGTGAAGAATTCCAGACGTTGCGCGTTCAGTTCCTGCCAGTACGCCGGATCGAATTGTTCGCCGCCCAGACGCTCGTGAGCGGCAGCCACCGAACCTTCACCACCTTCCAGACGCAGGCGCAATACCCGGCCGTCATGACTTGCGCCGCTGATCGGGATCGGTTGCTGGCCCCATTCGGCCAGACGCCGCAGGGCATGTTCTCTGTCCATTTCCAGGGCAATGCTGCTGCACAGCCGGGGCTTAGGCAGGACCTTGAGGGAAATTTCGGTCAGCACGCCCAGGCAGCCAAAGCTGCCAGCCATCAGGCGCGACAGGTCATAACCAGCGACGTTCTTCATCACTTCGCCACCAAAGCGCAGGTGTTTGCCGAGCCCGGTAATGACCCGCGTGCCGAGCACGAAGTCACGTACCGATCCAGACCATGGGCGGCGCGGGCCGGACAATCCGGCTGCAACCATGCCGCCGACCGTGGCCTCGCCGAAGTCCGGCGGCTCGCAAGGCAGCATTTGCCCGGCGGCGTCCAGCGCGGCGGCCAGCTCGCGCAAGGGCGTACCGGCGCGCGCGGTGATCACCAGTTCGGTGGGGTCATAGCTGACGATGCCGCAATGGGCGCGTGTATCGAGGATTTCGCCAGCGACTTCACGGCCAAGAAAAGCCTTGCTGCCGCCGCCCTGAATGCGCAGAGGCGTAGCGTTCTGCAGCGCCCGATTGACCTGCTCCAGCAGTTGCTCGCTGGCGTCCCGGCCCTGGAAATTATTGTCGGCAGCCATCAAAAACGCTCCAGTTCAGGGAAGGGCAGCTTGCCCATATGCACATGCATGGCACCGAATTCGGCGCAACGATGCAGGGTCGGAATGTTCTTGCCGGGGTTCAGCATGCCGCCGGGATCGAACGCGGCTTTAACTGCATGAAACAGCGTCAGCTCATCGCTGTTGAACTGCGCGCACATCTGATTGATTTTCTCGCGGCCGACGCCGTGCTCACCGGTAATGCTGCCACCGACTTTCACGCACAGTTCGAGGATCTTGCCGCCCAACGCCTCGGCGCGGTCCAGCTCGCCCGGCTGGTTGGCATCGAAGAGGATCAGCGGATGCATATTGCCGTCGCCCGCATGAAATACGTTGGCGACGCGCAGGCCGTACTCTTCCGACAACGCCGTGATCCCGCGCAAAACCCCCGGTAATTCCCGGCGCGGAATGGTGCCGTCCATGCAGTAATAATCCGGCGACAGCCGCCCGACTGCCGGGAAGGCATTTTTGCGACCGGCCCAGAAACGCACCCGCTCGGCTTCGTCTTTGGCCTGACGCAACTCGGTGGCGCCCGCGTTGGTCAGCACTTCCCGGACGCGGGCGCAGTCGTCGTGGACATCGGCTTCGACGCCATCGAGTTCACACAACAGAATGGCTTCGGCGTCCACTGGATAACCGGCATGAATGAAATCCTCAGCGGCGCGGATGGCGAGGTTGTCCATCATTTCCAGCCCGCCTGGGATGATCCCGGCAGCAATGATATCGCCCACGGCGCGACCGGCTTTTTCCACCGAATCGAACGCGGCGAGCAGCACTCGGGCGACCTGAGGTTTAGGCAGCAACTTGACGGTGACTTCAGTAATGATGCCGAGCATGCCTTCCGAACCGGTGAACAGCGCCAGCAGATCGAAGCCCGGTGAATCCAGCGCGTCCGAACCCAGCGTCATGTGTTCACCCTCGACCGTGAGGATGTCCACCTTGAGCAGGTTATGCACCGTGAGGCCGTATTTCAGGCAGTGTACGCCACCCGCGTTCTCCGCGACGTTGCCGCCGATGGAGCAGGCGATTTGCGACGACGGGTCCGGCGCGTAATACAGGTCGAACGGCGCGGCGGCCTGGGAAATCGCCAGGTTGCGCACGCCCGGTTGGACGCGAGCCAGGCGCGCGGCGGGGTCGATGTCGAGAATCTTGTTGAAGCGCGCCATGACCAGCAGCACGCCTTTCTCCAGCGGCAAGGCGCCACCGGAAAGTCCGGTGCCCGCGCCACGAGCGACCACCGGCACGCGTCGCTGGTGACAGATCTTCAGCAGCGTCTGCACTTCTTCCAGATGACGGGGCAGGGCGACCAGCATCGGCGTGGTGCGATAGGCCGACAGCCCGTCGCACTCGTAAGGACGCAGTTCTTCGGGACGGTGCAGGATGTCCAGGTCGGGCAATTGGCGTTGCAGGTCTTGCAGCAACCCTTGCTTGTCGATGTCAGGCAGAACGCCGTCAACGCGTTCGTCGTAGAGAATATTCATGATGGGCTTCTGACCCTGAGTTTGTTTTTATGGTGGCTGTTCTTTTTAAAACCAGAAAGCTGAATCAGACAGTGAACGGCTGACTTGCATCATTGGCCGTGCCGGCTTTACTGTCTATGACCGAAAACAGTGGTCGAACCAGTTTTTTTATTGAATTACTCTAAATCGTCTTAAAAAGCCTTTTAAAAACAATCGGGTATTAGCACATGAGCATTTTATCGGCTCGCGTGTATTAACTGGTCATACCAGTAGGTCAAGCATGCAAAGCACTTCAAAACCCAAGGCACCACAAGTCGCGGACGTTGTTTGCGAACGCATCGAGCGGTTGATCGTTGATGGCGTACTTAAGGTCGGACAATTGCTGCCCTCTGAAAGACGGCTCACGGAAAAGCTCGGCGTGTCCCGCACTGCGTTGCGCGAGGGCCTGAAACTGCTGCGCGCCCGGGGCATCATCGAAACGGAGCAAGGCAAAGGCTCGTTCGTTGCGCAGATGAACAGCCACCAGCAACCTTCGCCCTTGATGCACTTGTTCGGCTCGCAACCGCGCACGTTGTACGACCTGTTCGAAGTGCGCAGCCTGCTGGAGGGCGAATCGGCGCGTCTGGCGGCATTGCGCGGCACCGATGCCGACTTTGTCCTGATCACCCGCAGCTATGACGCGTTGGTCGCCGCTCATGACAGTGATCTGGACGCATCCGGCCATGCCCGTCTGGATCATGCGTTCCATCTGGCGATCTGCGAGGCATCGCATAATCCAGTACTGGTGCAAACCCTGCGTTCACTGACTGACTTGTTGCTCAATACGGTCTTCGCGTCGGTCAACAACCTTTATCACCGCGAGCCACAGAAACGCCAGATCGACCGCCACCACGCGCGGCTATACAACGCCGTCATCGGTCGTCTGCCAGAGCAGGCACGCAAGGCGGCTGTCGCGCACATTCAAAACATCTGCGAGAACCTGCGCGAGATCGAAAATGAGGAGCAACGTCTGGTGCGCGCGACGTTAAGGCTCGAAGGCTGGGTTTGAATGGCTTTAATGAAACCAGGTAGGAGGGGACTCGTCCCCGAAGAGGGCAGTGCAAGCGCTGAAGATCTTCTTCGGCAGACCCGACGTCTTCCCGGACAAGTCCGGTCCTACCGAACTCTGCAAGCCAGGACAAATCCGTCCGACATTCGACCCGTCCACCTCCGCTTGACAGCACTCCGGCAATCGCGCAATTTACGCATTACGTAAACCGATTACGAAAATAACAAGAATGGTATTCCGCCGTGGACCTCTTTACCTATTACCGTTCTACTTCCAGCTACCGGGTACGCATCGCGCTGGCCTTGAAGGGGCTGGACGTCACGGCGATCCCCGTCAATCTGATTCGTGACGGCGGCGAGCACCGCAAACCTGAATACCAAGCGATCAATCCGCAAGGCCGGGTACCCGCGTTGCGTCTGGAGAATGGCCGGGTGCTGACGCAATCTTCGGCGATCATCGAATACCTGGAAGACCGCTATCCCGAGCCGCCGCTGTTAGCGGCAGACCTTGAGATTCGCGCCACCCAGCGCGCGGTCGCGGCCCTGATCGCTTGTGATATCCACCCGCTGCACAATGTTTCGGTGCTCAATCGCCTGCGTGGTCTTGGTCAGGACGAGAACGACGTGGAGGCCTGGATCGGTCACTGGATCAATCAGGGATTCGCTGCCGTCGAGGAAATGATCGGCGAGCAAGGTTACTGTTTTGGCGAGTCGCCGAGCCTGGCTGATGTGTACGTTCTGCCTCAGGTGTATGCCGCTCGACGTTTTAAGGTCGACCTCAGCCCATACCCACGCATCGTCCGGGTTGAGCAACTGGCCCTGGAGCATCGGGCATTCCAACTCGCGCATCCCGATGCGCAATCCGACAAGCCGGAGTAGTCTTGGCCTTATGAAAATTCTCGGCCTGCAACTGATCTTCGGTGATTTCCTCGCTCGTAGCGTGCGCGGAATCCCCTGCGCGCCCCCCGCTGGAAAGTGATCTGACGAACAGAATTCCACTTTCCTGCAAGGAGCCAGACCATGGCTGATCTATACGAAAACCCGATGGGCCTGATGGGCTTTGAATTCATCGAATTCGCCTCGCCAACGCCCGGCGCTCTTGAACCCGTGTTCCAGATCATGGGGTTCACCAAAGTCGCCACGCACCGTTCCAAGGATGTCACGCTGTTTCGCCAGGGCGGCATCAACATCATCCTCAACAATGAGCCGAACAGCGTTGCGTCCTACTTCGCCGCCGAACATGGTCCGTCGGTGTGCGGCATGGCGTTCCGGGTCAAGGATTCGCACAAAGCCTACAAACGCGCTCTGGAACTGGGCGCGCAGCCGGTGGAAATCGCCACTGGCCCGATGGAACTGAACCTGCCGGCGATCAAGGGCATTGGCGGCGCGCCGTTGTATCTGATCGACCGCTTTGGCGAAGGCACGTCGATCTATGACATCGACTTCAATTTCATTGAAGGCGTGGATCGTAATCCGGTCGGCGCTGGGTTGAAATTCATCGATCACCTGACGCACAACGTTTATCGCGGGCGCATGGCGTACTGGGCGAACTTCTACGAGAAGCTGTTCAATTTCCGCGAGCTGCGTTACTTCGATATCAAGGGCGAATACACCGGCCTGACTTCCAAAGCGATGACCGCCCCGGACGGCATGATCCGCATTCCGTTGAATGAAGAGTCCTCCAAGGGCGCGGGGCAGATCGAAGAGTTCCTGATGCAGTTTAACGGCGAGGGCATTCAGCATGTGGCGTTCTTCACCGACGACCTGATCAAAACCTGGGACGCCTTGAAAGCGATCGGCATGCGCTTCATGACCGCGCCTCCGGAAACCTACTACGAGATGCTCCAGGGGCGTCTGCCTGATCACGGCGAGCCGGAAGCCGAACTCAAGTCCCGTGGGATTTTGCTGGATGGAACGTCAGACGGCGGCGAGCGACGTCTGCTGCTGCAGATTTTCTCGGAAACCCTGATGGGGCCGGTGTTCTTCGAATTCATTCAGCGCAAGGGTGATGACGGATTTGGCGAAGGCAACTTCAAGGCGCTATTCGAATCCATCGAGCGCGATCAGATCAAGCGTGGGGTATTGACGGCGGATTAAGTCAGACCTGTTCAAACTTGTTGGAGCGAGGCTTGCCCGCCCATCCTGGCACTGATCACCTGCGCGGTCGCCCGTAAACGCTGCGCGGCATCGGCCTGCACGGCGCCGGTGAATACCGACGCCGAACCTACCATGGTGATCACCCCGGCGAGTTTGTTGCCGACGGTGAACACCGGCGAGGACACGGCGTTGACGCCGGCCATCAACAGGCCATGAATCTGATGCACGCCCGTGCTGCGAATGTCCTGCACATGCTGTTCGATCATCTGCCGTTGCGCGGCATTCAGAGTGGCCCATTCCTGTTCGTGCAAGTGGGCGGTTTCGCTGGCGTTGAGGAAAGTGTTGAACACCAGCCCGGTGGACGAACCGAGCAGGGGCAGCACCGAGCCGATCTGGGTTACCAGCGTCACCGCGCCGCTGGAAGGCTCGACGTAGACCACTGTCGGGCCCTTGTTGCCCCACACCGCGAGGAAACAGGTTTCGTTGAGTTCATCGCGCAAGGTCGCCAGATGCGGCGCTGTGATTTTCAGCACGTCCAGATGCCCGACCGCTGCCAGCCCGACATACAACGCCTCGCGCCCCAGGCCGTAGTGGTTGGTGACAGCGTCCTGTTCGGCAAAACCGCTGGCGATCAATGCCTGCAAATAGCGATGCACCTTGCTGGCGGGCATGCCGACGTGCTCGGCAAGCCGCGACAACGAGGTCGACGGCGCCAGTTCAGCCAGCGCCTTGAGGATACCCACGCCGACTTCGGCGGCTTGCACCTTTTGCTGGCGTCCGCCTCCGGGGCTTTCGATTTCATCGGTCATTACACAGGTGCGCCGGTCTGAGAAGGCTGCTTTATAGCTTGACCCGGTTTCAAACTCAAATTACGTTATGCGTAATCGAATTACGTTTATCCGATTTCGTATAAGCTCAAAAAAAACAAGAGGTCGAGATGGTCACTCATCCACACGCCGAGTCTCTGGATTACCTGACAGGCTTCGGTAACCAGTTCAGCAGTGAAGCGCTGCCCGGTGCCTTGCCGGTCGGCCAGAACTCCCCGCAAAAACATGCCCTGGGCCTATACGCCGAATTGCTCTCCGGCACCGCGTTCACCGTGCCTCGTGCCGAAGCGCGGCGTACCTGGTTATATCGCGTCAAGCCTTCGGCCGGTCATCCTCGGTATCAGCGGCTGGACCGGCAAATTGCGGGCGGCGAAATGGGGCCGATCACACCCAACCGCCTGCGCTGGAATGCTTTCGATCTGCCCACCCAGCCGACCGACTTCATCGATGGCCTGCATATCATGGCCAGCACCGCGTCGGCGGAGCAGGTTGAAGGCGTGAGCATTTACAACTATGTGGCCAATGCCTCGATGCAGCGCGCGTTCTTCAACGCTGACGGCGAATGGCTGATCGTGCCGCAGCTCGGTCGCCTGCGCATCGTCACCGAACTGGGCCTGCTGGACGTCGAGCCTCAGGAAATCGTCGTGGTGCCGCGCGGGATGAAATTCCGTGTAGTGCTGCTGGACGATTGCGCTCGGGGTTATGTCTGTGAAAACCATGGCAGCGCGCTGCGTTTACCGGATCTGGGGCCCATCGGCAGCAACGGTCTGGCCAACTCCCGGGATTTCCAGGCGCCGGTTGCCTGGTTCGAAGATCGCGACGAGCCGACGCTGCTGGTGCAGAAATTCCTCGGCGAACTGTGGGAGACGCAGCTGGATCACTCGCCGTTCGACGTGGTGGGCTGGCATGGCAATAACGTGTCGTACAAATATGATCTGCGCCGTTTCAACACCATTGGCACGGTGAGTTTTGACCATCCCGATCCGTCGATTTTTACCGTGCTGACCGCGCCGGGCGCTGTGCATGGTCAGGCCAATATCGACTTCGTGATCTTCCCGCCGCGCTGGATGGTGGCGGAAAACACCTTCCGGCCGCCGTGGTTTCATCGCAATCTCATGAACGAATTCATGGGCCTGATCGATGGCGCCTACGATGCCAAGGCTGAAGGGTTCATGCCGGGCGGCGCGTCGCTGCACAACTGCATGAGTGCCCACGGTCCGGATAACGCCACGGCAGAAAAAGCTGTCGCCACAGCATTGCAGCCGCACAAGATCGAAAACACCATGGCCTTCATGTTCGAGACCGGCAAGGTATTGCGCCCCAGCCAGTTCGCGCTGGAATGCCCGCAACTGCAACCTGACTACGACGCCTGCTGGACCGGCATGGCCAAGACTTTCAACAGGGAAATGCCGCAATGAATGCATCTTCTAACAATCGCAGCTGGATCGAGTCCGCCAACGGCCACGCTGATTTCCCGTTGCAGAATCTGCCCTTGGGTGTGTTCAGCCGCCCAGGCTTGACCCCGCGTGGCGGCGTGGCCATCGGCGATTCGATTTTTGACTTGCAGGCCGCACTCGAAGCGGGTTTTTTCAATGGTGCCGCACGCGCCGCTGCCGAGGCCGCCAGCCGCGATCAACTCAACGACTTTTTCGCTCTGGGCGCAGGCGCACGTCAGGCGCTGCGTCGTGAATTGCTGCATCTGCTGGATGAACAAAGCCCGCAGCATGCGCGTTTGGCAGCAACCGCTGGGTTGCTGCACCCGATGAGCGAATGCCAGATGCACCTGCCAGCGCGGGTTGGCGATTACACCGATTTCTACGTTGGCATTCATCACGCCATGAACGTCGGCAAGCTGTTCCGCCCCGACAATCCGTTATTGCCCAACTATAAATATGTGCCGATTGCCTATCACGGCCGCGCTTCGACGCTGTGTGTCTCGGGCACGCCCGTCAAACGGCCCAACGGCCAGACGCTGCCGCCGGGCCAGGACGTGCCGCAGTTCGGTCCCTGCAAACGACTGGATTACGAACTGGAAATGGGCGTGTGGATCGGGCCGGGCAACGCCAGTGGCGAAGCAATCGAGATTGCCGACGCGCCGCAACACATTGCCGGTTTATGCCTGCTTAACGACTGGTCGGCGCGGGATATCCAGGCCTGGGAATATCAGCCGCTGGGTCCGTTTCTGTCGAAAAGTTTCGCCACGACAGTGTCGCCCTGGGTTGTGACCGCTGAAGCCCTCGCGCCATTTCGTAGCGCGCAACCGGCACGGCCTGCTGGCGATCCGCAGCCGCTGCCGTATCTGTTCGATGCAGCGGACCAACAGCACGGCGCGCTGGATATCGAACTGGAAGTCCTGCTGCAGACGCGGCAGATGAAGGCGCAAGGCTTGCCCGCCGAGCGGCTGGCCCTGAGCAACACACTGAATATGTACTGGACCCTGGCGCAGATGGTCACCCATCACAGCGTCAACGGCTGCAAGTTGCAACCCGGTGATCTGTTCGGCACCGGCACGTTGTCCGGTCCGCAGGCTGGTCAGTTCGGCAGCCTGCTGGAAATGACCGAAGGCGGCAAAACTACCGTTACTTTGCCGAGCGGTGAGGTCCGGCGCTTCCTTGAAGACGGCGATGAAGTGATCCTGCGCGCCCGCTGCAAGCGCGAAGGGCAGGTGTCCATCGGCTTTGGTGAATGCCGGGGTGTGGTGCAGGGCTGACAGCCTTCGGCGCGGCTGTGCAGACTGTGTGGGACCGGATTTATCCGGGAAGGCGTCGCATCAGGCAACGCATTCGCCGCCTGAAAAAACCTCGCGGGCAAGCCTCGCCAACAATCATTCGGCTTTCGTGAATCCCGCCACCAACGACCCTTCACGCGGCAGGAATTTCCCCTGCCGTTCGCCCTGAGCCTTGCCATCGGCATAACTCAATTGACCGTTGACCCACACCCCGTCAATACCTTCAGCGGCGCGTTGCGGGTCTTTGAAATCCGCAATGTCGCGCACCGTCTCAGGATCGAATAACACCAGATCAGCCCAATAACCTTCACGAATCAGCCCGCGTTCATGCAACCCGAATCGCGCGGCAGAAAGTCCGGTCATCTTGTGCACGGCCGTGTGCAGCGGGAACAGGCCAAGATCGCGGCTGAAGTGTCCGAGCACGCGCGGAAATGCGCCCCATAAGCGTGGGTGCGGAAACGGATCTTCCGGCAAGCCGTCGGAGCCGATCATCGACAGGGGATGGCGCAGGATATTTTGTACGTCCTGTTCGTCCATGCCGTAGTACACCGCGCCTGCTGGCTGTAGTTTGCGTGCCGTGTCCTGCAGCGAAAGATTCCAGTCGGCGGCGATGTCCTGCAAGTCGCGGCCGCCCTGATCCGGATGCGGCGTTGACCAGGTAATGGTGATACGAAAGGCATCGGTGACCTGCTTCAAATCCAGCGTTGAGGAACTGGCGGCATACGGATAACAGTCACACCCCACCGGATGATCCAGCGCGGCTTTTTCCAGGGCCGCCAATAGTTGCGGACTGCGCCCCCAGTTTCCCGCACCGGCACATTTCAAATGCGAAATCACCACCGGCGCCTTGGCGTGACGGCCAATGGCGAACGCCTCGTCCATGGCTTCCAGTACCGGCTCGAATTCGCTGCGCAAATGCGTGGTGTAGACCGCGCCGAACGCCGTCAGCTCTTCCGCGAGCTGCTTGACCTCATCGGTTTCGGCACAGAAGGCCGAGGCATAAGCCAGCCCGGTGGAAAGCCCGAGCGCGCCGGCTTCGAGGCTGTCGCGCAGTTGCTCGCGCATGGCGCTGATTTGTTCGGCGGTGGCGGTGCGCTGCAGATCCGTCATGTGATTGCTGCGCAGCGCGGTGTGGCCGATCAACGCGGCGACGTTCACCGCCGGACGGGCTTTGTCCACGGCATTTCGGTAATCAATGAAGCGCGGATAGACGAACGCTTCGGCCGTACCCAGCAGGTTCATCGGATCAGGCGGGTCGCCCGCCAGTTTCACCGGTGCCGCGCTGATCCCGCAATTGCCGACGATCACGGTGGTCACGCCCTGGGTAATCTTGGGCAACATGCCGGGTTTGCGGATCACCACGGTGTCGTCATGGGTATGCACGTCGATAAAGCCCGGCGCCAGTACGCGGCCCGCCGCATTGATTTCTTCGCTGGCGGACACGCCGTCGAGGCTGCCGATACGCTGGATGCGTCCTTCGCGAATGGCCACATCGGCGCGAAAACCTGGGCTATCGCTGCCATCGATGACCAGCGCGTCGCGGATGATCAGGTCGTAAAGCATGATTCAGTCTCCAAGCGGCAAGCCATCTTCGCCGCCGCGGTAATCATCGAGGGCGAGCTTGATCCGTCGCAGTCGTTCCTGATTTTCTTCAGGCGCGACCAGGGCCAGTTCAGTGGCCAGCACGTCGATGGTCAGCAGCATGCCGTAGCGTGCTGCCGTAGGTTTGTAGATGAAATTGGTTTCGGCGATTTGCAGGGGCAAGAGCACGTCGGCGAGCTGTGCCAAGGGCGAATCGGGCAAGGTGATCGCGAGAATTTTCGTGCCATAGCTTTGCGCCAGCTTCACGGCTTCCAGCAATTCCGGGGTGCGGCCACTCAGCGAGCAGGCAATCAGACTTTGCTCGGCGCCCAGCGTGGCGGCGATCAGGCGCATCATCACCGGATCACGGCAGCCAGCGATGGGATAGCCGAGGCGTACCAGGCGGGTTTGCAGCTCTTCGCTGCACAGGCTGGAGCAACCGCCCATGCCGAACGCATGGATCATTCGCGCGCCGCTCAACAGGCCAACGGCCGCGGCGAAGCGCGCTTCGTCGAAGCCGGTCAGGTGTTGGCGCAGCGTCGATTCAATGTCACTGACGATCTGGCTGAAAAACGCCGATTGCTCGGGTGCGCGTTCCGGGTTCAGAAAGCGGCTGCCAACGCCGGTGGCCTGGGCCAGTTGCAGGCGCAGGTCGCGCAAATCCCGGCAGCCGACGCTACGGGCGAAGCGCGACAGGGTAGCGCTGCTGACTTCGGCCTGCGTTGCCAGATCTTCCAGGCTGGCACTGGCAGCGAAGGCCACATCGCTGAGGATCAGCTTGGCGATGCGTCCTTCTCCTGCGCTGAACGAGTCCTGGCGCGCGCGGATCTGGTAAAGAATATCCATTCAGAGCACCTGCGCCAGAACCAGGGTGAAGGCGAACGCGATTACCGAAATCAGCGTCTCCAGCACCGTCCAGGTCTTGAAGGTTTGCGCCACGGTCATATTGAAATACTCCTTGATAAGCCAGAAACCGCCGTCGTTGACGTGGGAAAAAATCACCGAGCCTGCGCCGGTAGCTAACACCAACAGTTCCGGGTGCGGATAGCCAAGCCCCAGCGCAACGGGGGCGACAATACCTGATGCGGTGGTCATTGCCACGGTTGCCGAACCGGTGGCGATGCGCATCAAGGCCGCAAACAACCAGCCCATGAGCAGCGGCGACAGATGGAAATCCTGAGCCAGACCGACGATTTCGTTGGTCACTCCACTGTCGACCAGAATCCGGTTCAAACCGCCACCCGCGCCGACCAACAGCGTGATGCTCGCGGTGGGCGCCAGGCATTCATTGGTGAACTTCAGGATCGAATCGCGGCTGAAACCCTGAGCGATACCCAGCGTCCAGAAGCTTAGCAACGTCGCCAGCAGCAAGGCGATCACCGAGTTGCCGATGAACAACAGGAAACTGTTGAAGCCGCTGCCCGGCGTGCTGATCAGGTTGGCCCAACCGCCCAGCAACATCAACACCACCGGCAGCATAATCGTGGTCATGGTCAGGCCGAAGCTGGGCAGTTTCGCGCGCGGTTCGCGGTCCAGAAACTGCTTGGCCAGCGGATTGTCGTCGGCCAGCTGGATACGCGGCACGATGAATTTGGCGTAGAGCGGACCAGCGATAATCGCCGTCGGAATGCCGACCAGAATGGCGTAGAACAGCGTTTGCCCCACGGACGCCTGATACGCGAGCACCGCCAGCATCGCGGCAGGATGCGGCGGCACCAATGCGTGTACCACCGAAAGGCCGGCCACCATCGGCAAGCCGACCATCAGAATCGACACCCCGACGCGGCGTGCCACGGTGAAGGCAATCGGCACCAACAGTACGAAGCCGACTTCGAAGAACAGCGGCAGGCCGACCAGAAATGCGATACACACCATGGCCCAGTGGGCATTGCGCTCGCCGAAGCGGTCGATCAGCGTGCGGGCCACCTGCTCGGCACCCCCTGATTCGGCCATCATCTTGCCAAGCATGGTGCCCAATGCCACCACCAGCGCGATATGCCCAAGGGTTTTGCCGACGCCGCCTTCATAGGCTGCGACCACGCCAGTGGCGGGCATGCCGGCGACCAGCGCCAGGCCAATGGAAATGAGCGTGATGACAATGAACGGGTTAAGACGATAGCGCGCGATCAACACGATCAGGGCGATGATCGCGACAGCGGCGTAAATCAGCAGCGACAGGCCAGAGGAGGGCGGCATACAGCGGTTCCTTGCTCAAGAGGGAGAAATGCAAAACGCAACTCGGTGGGGCTTAACCCATCAAGGCAGCGGCGTTGCAGAAAATCTCGGCAGAGGTATCGCTAAAGGCTCGCAGGACGGAGCAAAGGTGCGGCAGGCGGTGCGATCACAGGTAATCATTATTGTTATCTCTGTTTTCGGTATGAAATTAACTTACACGAAAAATTAAATAAATATCAATATATGAAAGTTAATTTCTTTTGGCCGGTGTCTTTTCTGTAGGAGCGAACTTGTTCGCGAAGGTATGTCAGGCGCTGAATCTGTGTCGGATCTACTGGCCGTTCGCGAGCAAGCTCGCTCCCACAATTTCGAAATCGAGGCAATCTTGTGGGACCGGATTTATCCGGGAAGGCGTCGGTACAAACACCGCATCTGAGTATCTAAGCGCAACACCAGCTTCAAACCCTGCTAAACCGCTCGCGATAAGCCTGCGGCGTTACCGCCAGTGCGCGCAGCAGGCTGCGACGCAGGGTTTCTTCGGTTCCAAAACCGCAGCGCGCGGCGATACGTTTGATCGGCATTGTGCTGTCCGCCAACAGACGCCGCGCCGCTTCGACACGCAGCTGTTCGATGGCCTTGGCAGGCGTGTTGCCGGTCTGGGCGCGGTAGTGGCGCACGAAACTGCGTTCACTCATTCCGGCCTGGGCCGCCAGCGTAGAAACTGAAAGGTCGTCGGCCAGGTGCTCGTTGGCCCAGGCGTGCAGGATGGCGAACCGTGGACCGCCGCCGCTGGTCTGCAAGGACAGCGCATTGCTGAATTGCGACTTGCCACCCGGACGCTTGAGAAACACCACCAGGTCCCGAGCGACCGCCAGCGCCATGGCATGACCCAGATCCGCTTCCACCAGCGCCAAGGCCAGGTCAATCCCGGCGGTCACCCCGGCCGACGTCCAGAAGTGCTGGTCATTGATGAAAATCGGATCAGGATCGACCCGCAGGGCCGGATAACGACGCGCCCACTTCTGATATCAATCTTGAAACGGAGCTACCCATGACCCTTCATATAGGCTTGCTGGTTTTCCCCGGCGTGCAGCAGCTGGACTTGACCGGCCCTTACGAAGTATTCGCGACGCTGCCCGAGGTGCGCGTGCATCTGGTGTGGAAGGATCTTGACCCGCTGCTTTCCAGCACAGGACTGGCATTGCAACCGACGCAGACCTTTGTCGATTGTCCCGCGCTGGATGTACTGTGTATTCCCGGTGGCAAAGGCATCGATGTGTTACTGGAAGATGCCGAGACGTTGGCGTTCATCAGGCATCAGGCTACGACCGTGAGATACCTGACCTCGGTGTGTACCGGCGCGCTGGTGTTGGGAGCTGCGGGGTTGCTGCAAGGCAAGCGCGCGACGACGCATTGGGCATCCCATGACTTGTTGGAGAGCTTTGGCGCGATTGCCGTGCATGAGCGCGTGGTGCGCGACGGCAACCTGATGACCGGCGGTGGTGTGACCGCCGGTATCGATTTTGCCCTGACCCTGACCAGCGAGCTGTTCGATGAGCTACACGCCCAGACAGTTCAGCTGCAACTTGAATACGCTCCCGCGCCACCGTTCAACGCAGGCCATCCCGATACCGCGCCAGCCGAAGTGCTTGCCAGGGCGGTTGAGCGCGGCCAGCACGCGATGGCCCAGCGTCGCGCCGTCGTCAAACGGGTCGCCGAAGGCGAGGTTTAAGTCGGTTCGACCCCGGATTTGGCCGGTAATTCATACCAGCCGAGGAACAAATCCAGTGCCGATTCGATCACGTCTTTTTGCTTGTCGGCGCTCATTACCGGTTCGTTGAACGTGACCTGCGGCCAGAACGCGAAGGCTTTGAGCAGGGCATGCATCTGGTTGGCGGCAAAGGCCGGATCGGCGGCTTTGATTCGACCATCGGCCTGAGCGGCACGAATCCAGGCGCTAAAGGTTTCTTCACGTTCGTCCAGACGCGCCAGCCATACCTGGGCGCGTTCCGGCGAATGGATGGTCGCGCCCAAGGCTACCCGCGCCAGATCCAGACAATTGCTGTCACTCAGGGTACGCATTTTGCTCTGTAACATCGCGCGCAACTGTTGACGCAGTTCGACGCCGGGCCGATACGCCGAGTCAGGCAGTTCACCGATCCGGTGCCAGAGCCGCTGCAGGATTTCCGCGAATAACTCTTCCTTGCTGGGGAAGTGGTTGTACACCGTGCGTTTTGACACCTCTGCCCGCGCCGCAATGCGGTCCATGCTGGTCACTTCGAAACCGTGCTCGCGAAACTCGGCAATGGCCGCCAGGACAATGGCTTCGCGTTTTCGGTCGGTGAGGCGCAGGGGAGCAGTCATAGGTCTCGCTTCAAACAGGCGTTTAGAGAAAAATTACACTCAGCAGTTTACTTGTCATCTTGATTCATGCAAGCTTAAAACTACACCGTGTAGTGTAAACTACTGTTACACATCGTTGTCACTGTCGCCAGTGTTTAATGGCTCGACAGTCTTGACGACCTATCCAGGAGTCAGCAAATCATGGCCAAAACCAACCCGACCTTGCCCGCCCAAGCCTTGCCGACCTTGCAGAAGCATGAAGGCCGCTATCGCAATAAGGCGTCCATGACCCGCCTGGGGTTTTTCCGGACGCTGGGGGTGTTCTGGGATGCGGTGTTCAACAAGCCCAAATTCACCCGCCCGAGCGGCGAAATTCCGGTCCAGCCGTTGTCGCGCCAGCAATTGCTCGCCGCGCCGGACAACAGTGTGTTTCGCCTGGGCCACTCCACGGTGCTGCTCAAATTGCACGGGGTGTTCTGGCTGACCGATCCGGTGTTCGCCGAGCGTGCTTCGCCGGTGCAATGGGCCGGGCCGAAACGTTTCCATCAACCACCCATCAGCCTTGAAGAATTGCCGCCGCTCAAGGCAGTGATCCTTTCCCACAATCATTACGATCATCTGGACCACATGACCATCAAGGCGCTGATGGCCAAGACCGAGCATTTCCTCACGCCGCTCGGTGTGGGTGACACCTTGATCGAGTGGGGCGTGCCAGCCGAAAAGGTGCGGCAACTGGATTGGTGGCAGTCCACAGAAGTGCATGGCATGCACTTCGTCGCGACCCCGGCGCAGCATTTCTCCGGGCGTTCGTTGCGTGACGGCAATCGCACGATGTGGGCCTCATGGGTCATGCATGACGAGCGTCAACGAATCTTTTTCAGCGGCGACACCGGCTACTTCGATGGCTTCAAGACCATTGGCGAACAGTACGGCCCGTTTGACCTGACCCTGATGGAGACCGGTGCCTACAACGTTGATTGGCCCAACGTGCACATGCAGCCGGAAGAAACGCTCCAGGCGCATATCGACCTGCGGGGCAAATGGCTGTTGCCGATCCACAACGGCACGTTCGACCTGGCTATGCACGCCTGGCATGAACCGTTCGACCGAATTCTTGCCCTGGCGTGGGAGAAAAATGTCTCCATCACCACGCCGCAGATGGGGCAGCCGTTCTATATGGATTACCCGAGCCGTGGGCACGCGTGGTGGCTTGGTGTAGAAGGGGTCAAAGAGGTTGCGGCGACCCGGGTCGCCAGCTTTCGCTGTGAGCGTCGTCACGCCTGAAGGTCTTATGGAGCGTGATTGCACTTTGATGTTATTGTCTTCGGGCTGACCTGATTTCCCGGTCGCGGCGTCTGGAAGTAGCCCATGCACAACAACAATAATGTGCCGAAAAAGGTGGATATTCAGGACCTGACGGTTTTTGTTTCGATGTACGAGCAACGTAATCTCACGCTGGTCGCTGATGCGCTGGATGTCAGCCAGGCCTCCGTCAGCAACAGCCTGAAAAAGCTGCGCACTCACTTTGACGACGAACTGTTCATCTGCACCCGCAATGGCATGCGCCCGACCCGCAAAGCCAGCGCCATGCAGGGTCATGTGCTGCTGATCCTGCAGCGTTTTGAATTGTGCCAATCGGGCCTGGAACTGTTCGATCCGGCCAACCGCCAAACCATGTTCACCGTCTGTGCGCCTGAATATTTCCAGTTGCTGGTCTTACCCCATCTGATGCGCAGTTTCATTGCCTCTGGCTACGCGGTCACCGTCGAAGTTCGCACCCTTGAA